>WPCG01126899.1_pt1 | contig 71368 bp, 66 predicted proteins | sample 5403311 | NCBI WGS metagenome assembly WPCG01 (sample SAMN12869467, study PRJNA574797) | sludge metagenome | isolation source: wastewater treatment of Control | place: China:Beijing | collected 2019-05-17
GTCGGCGAGGTCCTGGCCGGCGCAGAAGGCCCGCCCGGCGCCGCTCAGCACCAGCACGCGCGTGGCATGGTCGGCGTGCACGCGGTCCAGTGCGTCACGCAGTTCGGCATGCATGTCGCCAGTGAAGCTGTTGAGCTTGTCAGGGCGGTTGAGTGTCAGGCGGGCGACGCCCGCCTCCACCGCGAACTGGATGTTCTGGTATTCCACGAGCGCCTCCTCAGACGTGATAGCGGCGCTGAACGACACGGAAGCGGTTGGCGACGAAGGCGGAGTCCGCGTACGAGGCGTTGGCAGCCGGGTTGCCACCTGTGCCGTGGTAGTCGGAGAAGGCGGCCGACTGGTTCACGAACACGCCGCCGGTGAGGTTGATCGACAACGCAACCTTGCCGCGCCAGGTGGCCTCGGTCATGGCGTCGATGACGGCCTGCTTGGTCGAGTACAGGCCGACTGTGAGCGCACCATGGACGCTGACTACGCGCTCGGACAGCGCGATGCCGGCGGCGGTGTCGGCGACCTTGACAATGAAGCTGATCGGTCCGAAGCGCTCCTCCATGTAGGCCTTCTCGTCGGCGGCGTCGCAGGCGAGCAGCACCGGGGTGCGTACCTTGGCGTTCGGGAACTCCGGGTTGTCGAGCTTCTGCGAGGCGAGCACCACCTTGCCCAGTTCGCCGCTGTTGGCGATGTCGATGCGCTCTGCGGTGTCGGCCGACTGGATCGCGCCGAGCACCGCGTGAGCGACCTCGGGCTTGGACAGGAAACGCTCGACGGCGCGGGCGAGGTCGGCGCAGAACTCGTCGTAGCTCTTGTGGCCGTCTTCGGTCTCGATGCCGCCCGCGGGCACGAAGATCGCCTGCGAGGTGGTGCACATCTGGCCGGAGTAAAGCGACAGCGTGAAGGCCAGGTTGCCGAGCATTGCCTTGTAGCTGTCGGTGGAGTCGATGACGATGTTGTTCACGCCAGCGAGCTCGGCATAGACCTGGGCCTGGCGGCAGTTGTCGATCAGCCACTGGCCGAACACGTTGCTGCCGGTGAAATCGACCGACTTGACCGCCGGGTGGGTGGCGAGCTTCTGGGTGACACTGCGCTGGGTGGCGACGCACAGGCTCACCAGATTGGGGTCGATGCCATTCTCGGCGAGCACGGCGCGGATGGTGCGTACGGTGATCGCTGCCGGCAGGATGGCGTTGCTGTGCGGCTTGACGATGACTGCATTGCCGGTGGCGAGTGCTGCAAACAGGCCCGGGTAGGTGTTCCAGGTCGGGAAGGTACCGCAACCGATCACCAGGCCTACGCCGCGGCCGACGACCTGGAAGTGCTTCTTCATGACCAGGGGCGGGTTCTTGCCCTGCGGCTTTTCCCAGGTGGTCTCAGCGGGCACGAAGCTCTGTTCGCGCCAGGCATAGGTTACGGCCTCGAGCCCGCGGTCCTGGGCGTGCGGGCCGCCGGCCTGGAAAGCCATCATCCAGCCCTGGCCGGTGGTCATCATCACTGCGTGAGCGATCTCGAAGCTCTGTTTGTTGAGGCGGTCGAGGATCTCCAGGCAGATTCCGGTGCGGCCATCCGCTCCCACGGCCTGCCAGCCCTTCATGGCCTCGAGACCCGCAGAGATCAGTGCATCCGGGTCGCACACCGGGTAGCTGACGTCGAGCGCGATGCCGTAGGGCGAGGCTTCGCCTCCGTGCCAGCCGGTCTGGCCTGGCTGATCGAGCTCGAAGCGCTTGCCCAGGTGCGCCTCGAAGGCACGCTTGCCGTCGTCGGCTGAGGTTTCGCCGTAGAGCTTCGGGCTCGGCATCTCCGGGAAGGGCGTCCAGTAGCCACGCGTCGCAATCGCGGACAGCGCGCCATCGAGGGTGTCACGGTGCTTGTCAAGAAGGGGGTGGCTCATTCGTCTCTCTCCGGGGGAGTGGTTCTGTGTTCAAACGATACAAATGTGATGCCGAATGGTCAATAGAAAGTATCGTTCTGATGTTGTTGAAAATGCTCGTATTACACTATTGGAAAGATGTTCCGTAAAACAAAATAACAATAAAAACAGATAGATAGGATTTATTTCGTCTGCATTTCAGGTCCTGTATATTTTCAATAGAAAGTTTTTATGATCTCTGGTGGTTGTTGATGTGATACAAAAATGACCATAAAAAATGTTCTAAGGAGTCGTTTTGTGGGTTCTTTCAGATCGTCCGCTGCAGCGCCGAGAGCCTGCTCTCGGACCGGCTTCGATATGGTGGGTGGGGCGTGGCGCGAGTGATCGGCGGCGGTGCTGCGATGGCTTCGAAACGGGGGCTCGGTGTTGCCGAAGAGGTGCCTGAAGGGCGTCATCTGCCTGTACGCAAGCCACTGAATCCGCTAGACTTCTGCCCCCAAAATGCATGCTCTCCCGCCACTATCGTGTCCTCTCCCTCGCAGCAGATCCTCGACGATTTCCGTCGCAAAGACCGTGTGCATGCGGGCTCGCTCATCATTTCGGTGTTCGGCGATGCCGTGGTGCCGCGGGGAGGGCGCATCTGGCTGGGGAGCCTCATCCGCTTGCTCCAGCCTCTGGGTCTCAATGAGCGTCTCGTGCGGACGGCGGTGTTTCGACTGGTGCGTGACGAGTGGCTGGCGAGTGCGCCTGCAGGGCGGCGGACCGACTACCTGCTCACGCCGTCGGCAGAGCAGCGCATGGATGAGGCGTCGCGACTCATCTACGCAGCTGCGATGCCGCAATGGGACCGGCGTTGGCGGCTGATCGTCACTGTCGGCGAGTTCTCGTCCCGGGACCGTGATCGCCTGCGCAAGGCCTTGACGTGGCACGGCTTCGGGGCACTCAACAACGACTGCTTCGTGCATCCAAGCGTTGACTTGATCGCTACCTTTGACGCGCTCGTGGCCGAGGGCCTGGGCAGCCTGCTCGATCGGCTGAAGCCGCTGATCGCGGCGGACGCTGCGCTGGGCGCGGCGGCGACGGATGCGGCGATGGTGCATTCGGCCTGGGACCTGGCGCACCTTGCTGACTTGTATCGGGACTTCGTGGCGCGCTACCGGCCCGTGCTGGGGCAATTGCGCGAGGGCAGCTTCGAGACGAGCGATGAGACAGCCCTGCTGCTGCGCGTGCTGCTGATCCACGACTACCGTCGTCTGCTGCTGCGCGATCCGGTGCTGCCCGACGTCCTGCTGCCGTCCGACTGGCCGGGTCAGAAGGCCCGGCTGCTTTGCCGAGAGCTTTACCGCAGGCTTCTGAGCGCGTCGGAACGCCACCTCGATGCCTGCTTCCAGCTTGCCGACGGTTCTGTGCCCGAGGCGTCGCCGCGCCTGCATGAGCGTTTCCGGGACCCGGACCTGCTTTCCCTGCCGACCTGATGCAGTGCTTGCGCGGGGCTCAGCCCTCGCGCTTGCGGGTTTCGACGAGCGGGATCACGTCCGGCATCTCGATGCGCTTGCGGCCAGGCTCGACCGCGGCCAGCGGTGTCGTTTCGCATAGCGTTGCCAGGCAGCGCCGGGTCAGGTCCTGGTAGGTCGCGGTGCCCTGGCTCTTCCAGCGGATCTCGTCTTCACTGAGCGGGCGGACGACCTTTGCCGGCACGCCGGCGACGAGCACGCGTGCCGGGATCTCCGCACCCGCCTTGACGAAGGCCGAGGCGGCGACGATGGCTTCCTCGCCGATCACCACGTTGTCCATGATCACCGCGTTCATTCCGATCAGCGCATTGCGCCCGATGCGGCAGCCGTGCAGTACGGCGCCGTGACCGATGTGGCCGTCCTCTTCAACCACCGTGTCGGTGCCCGGGAAACCGTGCATGACGCAGGTGTCCTGCAGGTTTGCACCGCGTTCCAGGATGAGGCGGCCGAAGTCGCCGCGCAGGCTGGCACAGGGGCCGACATAGCAGCCCGGGCCGATGATCACGTCGCCGATAAGGATCGCCGAGGGGTGAACGTAGGCGGTCGGGTCGACCACGGGCACGATGCCATCGATTGCATAGACTTTGAGTTCCGGCTTGATCACGCGCGCGCTCCTGAGGTTTGTGTTACATATAAATAAACGATTTCTCCAATAAGGAACAGTCCCGATGGGTAGCGCGAACGAAGAACTTGACGGCAAGCATGGGGTTCAGTCGCTCGAGGTGGGCATGAGCATTCTGCGCGCGATGGCGACGGGAAGGCGTTCGATGATGCTCAAGGAGATCGCCGAGGCAGCTGGCATGCCGCCGTCGAAGGCGCACCGCTATCTGGTCAGCCTCATCCGCAGCGGGCTGGTCGAGCAGGACCGGCTGACCTCGCGCTACGACCTGGGACCCTTTGCGCTCAACCTCGGCCTGGTGGCCCTCGATCGCATTGATCGCATCCGTCTGGGTCTGCTCGCGATCACTGATCTGCGTGACGAAACCAACGAGACCGTCGCCCTCACGGTGTGGAGCGATGCCGGTCCGGTGGTGGTGCGCTGGGAGCGTCCGCGCCGACCGATCACGGTGAACGTTGTCACCGGTACGCACCTGAGTCTGCTGCGCTCGGCGGGTGGGCGCGTGTTTGCGGCCTGGCTCCCCGAGCGCCAGACCGAAGCCCTGCTGCGTCGCGAACTGGAGACGGGCAGGGCGCCCGCGGGGATTGCGACCCTTGAGGACGCGCGGGCGCTGCTGGCGCAGGTGCGCGAGTCCGGTGTCGTCGTCCTCAGTGGCGACTATTTTGCGCGCGGCGTCGAAGCTGCTGCGGCGCCGGTTTTCAACTTCAAGAACGAGATCACCATGGCGATCGCGATCGTCGGTGTCGAAGGGTCGATGGACCTCTCCATGGACGGCGAGACGATTGCGGCGCTGCGTCGTACCGCGGCAGCGCTCTCGCGACGGCTTGGCGCCACGTTGGACTCGCTTGCGATGGACGCCGACATTCAATAGAGCGGCACGGCGCGGGCTTGGCGCGACCGCGGCGAAGGTCGCGGATGAGAGTGCGGATGAGGCAGGAGGAGGCTCGATGGTGAGCGTCCTCCTGCCTTTTTCGTTGTTGGGGCTGAGGGGCGCAGGCAGGGTGTTCATGCGATACAAAATAATGTCTTGACGCGCTGTTTTGTATCATTTCTAATAAGAGAAACGTTTTCTGTAATGCAGAATTTGGTCCGGGGAGATGCCTCGGCCAGGTTCTCGGCAAGGTCCAGAAGCACAAGGCGCCGAAGTCCGGGGCGGCGCCGTGAGACAGGCCCGTCACGGGTACCCGGCTGTTTGCATCAATATCGGAGGAGAAACCATGAAACTGCGTCACACCCTGCTGGCAGCAATCAGCCTCGCCTTTGCCGCCTCCGCCGCCCACGCCGAAATCAAGGTCGGTGTCGTCGTCTCGGCCACCGGTCCTGCGGCGTCGCTGGGTATCCCGGAGCGCAACACCGTGGCGCTGCTGCCGACCACCATCGGTGGCGAACCGGTGCGCTACATCGTGCTCGACGACGCTTCGGACACCACCACGGCGGTCAAGAACGCGCGCAAGCTGGTTGCCGAGGACAAGGTCGATGTGCTGATCGGTTCGACGACCAGCCCGGCCTCGCTGGCGATGATCGATGTCGCGGCCGAGACCAGTACGCCGATGATCTCCCTTGCCGCTTCGGCGCGCATCGTGTCGCCGATGGACGACAAGAAGCGCTGGATTTTCAAGACGCCGCAGAACGACCAGCAGATGGCTTCGGCGATCGTCGAGCACATGACCGCCAACAACGTGAAGCGGGTGTCCTTCATCGGCTTTGCCAACGCCTACGGCGAAGGCTGGTTCGAGCAGTTCAAGAAGCAGGCCGAGGAGAAGGGGATCGAGCTCGTTGCCAACGAGCGCTTCAACCCGGCCGACACCTCGGTGACTGGCCAGGCACTCAAGCTCATGGCCGCCAAGCCGGATGCCGTCTTCATCGCCGGTTCGGGTACGCCGTCCGCGCTGCCGCAGAAGACGCTGCGCGAGCGTGGCTACAAGGGGCCGATCTACCAGACGCACGGCGTGGCCAACAACGACTTCCTGCGTATCTGCGGCAAGGACTGCGAAGGCACGCTGCTGCCGGTCGGTCCGGTGCAGATGGCACGCAGTCTCGACGACAGCCACCCGGTCAAGGCGAGCGCGCTGGCCTATGTGGAGAAGTACGAGGCGGTGCATGGCGAGGGTTCGGTGTCGAGCTTTGGTGCCTACGCCTGGGATGCGGGCGTGCTGCTCGAAGCGGCCGCTCCGGTTGCGCTGCAGGTGGCCAAGCCCGGGTCGGCCGAGTTCCGCAGCGCCTTGCGCGACGCGCTCGAGGGCGTGAAGGAGGTAGCGGGTGCGACCGGCATCTACACCATGAGCGCGGATGACCACCTTGGTCTGGACGAGCGCTCGCGCGTGATGATCGAGATCCGCAACGGCACCTGGTCGCTGCTCAAGTAAGTCCTGAGGCGCGGAGCGCTTGCGCTCCGCGCCTGCCCGTGTCGCGCGGCCGGCACGGTGTTTTCAACTCGACTGGCGTTTTATGGCGGCCAGCGGACATGGGGTACATCCATGGATATGTCAATTGCACTGATCCTGGGCCAGGACGGCATCACCAACGGCGCGATCTACGCGCTACTGGCGCTGGCTCTGGTACTGGTGTTTGCGGTCACACGGGTGATCTTCATCCAGCAGGGCGAATTCGTGGCCTACGGCGCGCTGACACTGGCGATGATGCAGTCGGGTGCGACCCCTGCGACGGTTTGGCTGCTGGTGGCGATGGGGGGGCTGGTGACGGCGTTCGACGGCCTCAAAGCCCTCAAGGCCGGCCAGATGCAGCGTGCGGGCATGGTGGCGGGCTGGAACCTGGCCTATCCGTTGGCGCTGGTGGCTGTGTTGTCCGCGCTGCCGGTCAATGAACTGCCGCTGGTGCTGCAGGTTGTGCTCACGCTGGCGATCGTGGTGCCGATGGGACCGATGATGTACCGCCTAATGTACCAGCCGATCGCCTCTGCGCCGGTGCTGATCCTGCTGATCGTGTCCGTGGCCCTGCATATCGCGATGGTGGGCCTGGGGCTGCTGTTCTTCGGCGCCGAGGGGCACAGGACGCCGGCCTTCAGCGAGCTCAGCTTCGATCTCGGCCCGCTGATGGTGACGGGGCAGACGATCTGGGTGCTGGTGGTGTCGGTGCTGCTGATCGTGGCGCTCTACCAGTTCTTCGAACGCACGCTGTACGGCAAGGCCTTGCGCGCAACCGCGATCAACCGCGTCGGGGCGCAGTTGATGGGGATCTCGCCCGCGCTTGCCGGCAAGCTCACCTTCTTCCTGGCCGCTTTCATTGGCGCGCTCTCGGGCGTGCTGATCGCCCCGATCACCACCATCTATTACGACACCGGATTCCTGATCGGGCTCAAGGGCTTCGTTGCCGCCATCATCGGCGGCCTGGCCAGCTACCCGATCGCCGCGCTGGGCGCCATTGCAGTCGGGTTGCTCGAAGCCTTCGCTTCATTCTGGGCCAGCGCGTACAAGGAAGTCATCGTGTTTACGCTGATCATCCCCGTGCTGCTGTGGCGTTCGCTGACCAGCCACCACGTGGAGGAGGAAGAATGAGAACCGACCGTCTGGTGCTGGGGGCCTTCCTTGCCCTGCTGTTGATGGTGCCGGCGATCCTGTCGCCGTACTACGTGACGCTGCTCAACTACATCGGCCTGTATGCGATGGTCGCCCTCGGCCTGGTGCTGCTCACCGGCGTGGGCGGGCTCACGAGCTTTGGCCAGGCGGCCTTCGTCGGCCTGGGGGCCTACACCACGGCTGCGCTGACCACGGCGACGGACCTGCCGGCCTGGCTGGCCTGGGTGGGGGCTTCGCCCTGGCTCACGCTTGTGGCGGGCTTGCTCATTACCGCTGCAGTGGCGGTCCTGCTGGGTTCGCTCACGCTCAAGCTGTCGGGCCATTTCCTGCCCTTGGGTACGATCGCTTGGGGCATCAGCCTGTACTTCCTGTTCGGCACCATGCAAAGCCTGGGCGGGCACACCGGCATCACCGGCATTCCGCCCATCGAGTTGTTCGGCTGGACGCTCGATGGCGGCGGCGAGATCTTCTACCTGATCTGGGCCTTCCTGCTGCTGGGCATGCTCACCACCCACAACCTGCTCGACTCGCGCGAAGGGCGCGCGATCCGCGCCTTGAAAGGCGGCAGGGTGATGGCAGAGGCGATGGGTGTCGACACCGGCCGTGCGCGCATGATCATCTTCGTGATCGCCGCGCTGCTGGCCTGTGCCTCGGGCTGGCTGTATGCGCACATGCAGCGCTTCGTGAACCCGACTCCGTTCGGTGTGCATATCGGCATCGAGTATCTCTTCATGGCGGTGGTCGGCGGTGCTGGCTATGTGTGGGGGGCGATCGTCGGCGCGGGCGTCATCACCGTGCTCAAACAGTGGCTGCAGGATTGGCTGCCGAGCCTGTTGGGCGCGAGCGGCAACTTCGAGATGATCGTATTCGGCATCCTGATGGTGCTGGTGCTGCACCGCGCCCGCGAGGGCCTGTGGCCGATCCTCAAGAAGCTTGTGCCGATGCGTACCATCCACAAGACGATCGATGCCCAGGCCGAGCCTCTGCCGCGGCGTACGCTGCCCGCGCCCGGGACGCTGATCCTCGAGGCCAAGGACGTCACGCGCAGGTTCGGCGGTCTGGTGGCGAACAACAACATGAGCCTCGAGGTCAAGGCCGGCGAGATCCTCGCCTTGATCGGCCCCAACGGTGCGGGCAAGAGCACGATGTTCAACCAGATCTCGGGTGTCGATACGCCGACCTCGGGCGAGGTGCTGTTCCTGGGCAAGCCGGTGGCCGGTCGTGACTCGCGTGAGATCGCCCGCATGGGCATGAGCCGCACGTTCCAGCATGTGAAGCTGCTGCCCACCATGAGCGTGCTCGAGAACGTGGCCATCGGCGCACACCTGCGCAGCCACAAGGGCGTGCTCAGCTCGGCCTGGCGCCTGGACCGCGCCGAAGAGGCGCGCATCCTCAAGGAGGCCGCGCACCAGATCGAGCGTGTGGGTCTCAAGGACCATATGTTCGACGAGGCCGGCAGTCTTGCGCTTGGCCAGCAGCGCATCCTTGAGATCGCACGTGCCCTGTGTGCCGACCCCTGCCTGCTGCTGCTCGACGAGCCCGCGGCCGGCCTGCGCTACAAGGAAAAGCAGGCGCTCGCCGAACTCCTGAAGAGGCTGCGCTCGGAAGGCATGGCCACGCTGATCGTCGAGCACGACATGGATTTCGTGATGAACCTGGTCGATCGCGTGGTGGTGATGGAGTTCGGCCAGAAGATCGCCGAAGGCCTGCCGGAAGAGGTGCAGCAGAACCCGGCGGTGCTTGAAGCCTATCTGGGCGGCGTGGAGTGAGCGAGGAGAACGCGATGACACAACAAACCCAAGCCAGCGCGCCCTCGAACGCGAGTGCGAAGAACCCGGTGCTCGAGGTCAATGAGCTGTGTGTGTCCTACGGCAAGGTGGAGGCGCTGACCAACGCCAGCATCACCGTCGGCGAGGGCCAGATCGTCACCGTGATCGGCCCCAACGGGGCGGGCAAGACGACGATGCTGTCGGCGATCATGGGTGTGCTCGGTTCCAGAGGCCAGGTCGCCTTCGACGGCAGCCTGGAGGTGGTACCCGAGGTCGAGCGCATGGTTGCGCGCGGCATGACCCTGGTGCCGGAGAAGCGCGAGCTTTTCGGCGAGATGAGTGTCGAGGACAACCTGGTGCTTGGCGCCTTCCAGCGCTACCGCATGGGCAAGCGCGACCACGCGCAGACGCTCGAGGAGGTCTATGCGCTGTTCCCGCGTCTGAAGGAGCGCCGCGATCAGCACGCCGGCACGATGTCGGGTGGCGAGCGCCAGATGCTGGCGGTGGGCCGCGCGCTGATGGCCAAGCCCAAGCTGCTGATGCTCGACGAGCCGAGCCTCGGGCTTGCGCCGCTGATCGTGCGCGAGATCTTCCGCATCATCAGCGAGCTGCGCCGGCGCGGCGTGTCGATCCTGCTTGTCGAGCAGAACGCGCGCGCCGCGCTGCAGGTGGCCGACTACGCCTATGTGCTCGAGACCGGCCAGATCGCCATGCAGGGCCCGGCGCACGAACTCGCGGACGACCCGCGCGTGATCGAGGCCTATCTCGGCTTTGGTGGCAAGCACCAGGCGATGCTGTCGACCTGAGCTCGCCCGCGAAGCCGGACCCCAAACGTTAAAGGACATTCCCATGGACGCGATGCGCATCCTGATGGACGAACACCAGTCGCTGGCGGCGATCATCCACGCCATCCGCCACATGATCGGCGAGATCGGTGCGGGCCGCCTGCAGCCCGACCACAAGTTGCTCGAGGCGATGGTGCACTACCTCGATGCCTACCCCGAAAGACGCCACCACCCGAAGGAAGACGAGTTCCTCTTCGGGCCGCTGCGCGCACTCACGCATGATGCCGATGCCGCGCTCGACCGTCTCGAAGCCGAGCACGCTCAAGCCGAGGCGCGCATCGCCGTGCTGGACGCTGCGGTCAAGGGCTACGCGCAGGACCCCACGGGCGGATTCGAGGCTTTCAAGCGTGCTTTCGAGGACTATGCGGCCTTCTACCGCAGCCATATGATCACCGAGGAGCGTGAGGTGCTGCCGCTGATCCGCAAGCACTTCACCGCCGAGGACTGGGACAGGGCCAATGCCGGCTTCATTGCCGATGATCCCTTGAGCGGCGCGCGCGCGGGCGCCAGGGCAGGCGAGGAGGACTTTGCGCAGATCTTCTCCCGGCTGGTCGCTGCCGCACCGGCGCCGATCGGGCTTGGTGCGGGGCCGTACAAGGCCGATTAGCGCGCTGCACCGCCCTTTCGGCGGCGAGGGCCGCGCTGCGGCGGAGGATCCGGGCTAGAATTCCGGCATCAATTCCATTTGGCCGGGCAGCCCGCGCGCACGCCCGGCTTCAGCAGCGGTGAATGTGTGAGCGCCGAAAACAACAACGCCAGCCCCGGATCTACTTCTTCCTCTCCCACCGTGCCGCGGGTCGATGACGCCACGGCTCAGTTCGTCGCCTGGGTGCGCGGCGCGGCGCCTTATATCCACGCCTTTCGCGGCCGTACCTTCGTCGTCGGATTCGGTGGCGAGGTGGCAGCCGGGGAGCGCGCACAAAGCCTCGCCTACGACTGCAACCTTCTCGCGGCGCTCGGCATCCGCCTCGTGCTGGTGCATGGCGCGCGTCCCCAGATCGACGCCGAGCTTGCTCGTCGCGGCCTGGAGTCGCGCTTCCACCACGGTTTGCGCGTCACCGATGCAGAGGCGCTCGAGTGCGTCAAGTCGGCCATGGCGGTGACCCGCTTCGAGGTCGAGGCGCTGCTCTCCCAGGGCTTGCCCAATACCCCGATGGCCGGCAGCTATATGCGCGTGACCGGTGGCAACTTCATCACCGCGCGGCCAGTCGGGGTGATGGAAGGCGTCGATTACCAGTACACCGGCGCCGTGCGCAAGATCATCGCCGACGAGATCAACGCCGACCTCGACCAGCAGAACGTTGTGCTCATCACGCCGCTCGGCGTGTCGCCGGCCGGCGAGATCTTCAATCTGGCCATGGAAGAAGTGGCCGAGGCGGTGGCGGTCGCACTCAAGGCCGAGAAGCTCATTTACCTGTGCGACGCCCCTGGCTTGCTTGACGAGGCAGGCCTGCTCATCGAGTCGGTCACCGCGGACGAGGCCCAGCGCAAGCTCGACACTGGCGAAGGCCTGACCGAGGATCTGCACTTCTTCCTGCCGAGTGCGATTCGTGCAGTGCGCAAGGGTGTTGCACGCTGCCACCTCATCGATCGCGACCTCGACGGCGGCCTGCTGCTCGAGTTCTTCACCCATGCCGGCGTCGGTACGGTGGTGTCGCGCGACCCGCTGTTCCGCCTGCGTGAGGCCTCGGTGGACGACGTGGCGGCGCTGGTGTCGTTGATATCGCCGATGGAGGCCGACGGCACCCTGGTCAGGCGCGGGCGTGAACTGCTGGAACAAGAGATCGAACGCTTCACCGTGGTCGAACACGATGGTGTTCTGGTCGGCTGCGCAGCGCTTTATCCGTTCAGCGAGGAAAACGCCGCCGAACTCGCCTGCCTGGCGGTCATGCCCGAGTATCGCCGAGCCGGGCTTGGCGACCAGCTGCTGCGGCGCATCGAGCGGCGGGCGCGCCTGCAGCGCCTGGAGCGCCTGTTCGTGCTCACCACGCGCACCGCACACTGGTTCCGCGAGCGCGGCTTCAGCGAGATCGGCCCGGAGGCGCTGCCGCGCCAGAAGCGCGAGCTCTACAACCTTCAGCGGCGCTCGAAGGTGTTCGTAAAGACCTTATGATCTGGGGGCGCAAGCTGGACCGGGACGATGAGCTCGCCAGCCTGCGCGAGCTGGCCGAGGGCGTTCACGGCGTCGAAGCCTTGTTCGACGAGGCGCTGCGTCTGACCTGGATCAGTCCCTCGATTGGCCGGCTCACCGCGCAGGCGCCTGCCGACTGCATTGCGGCCGGGGACTTCTTTGCGTTCCTGCTCCACGAGTCGGATCGCGATTTCTGTCGGCGCATGGCCAGGCAGGTGCTCGACACCGGCTTGCCGCAGGATTTCGAGTTGCGTCTGGTGGCGCGCGATGGGCGGGTGGTGTGGGTCGCCATGCACTGGCGGCGTCGGGCTGGCGGCCTGCGCCTGTCAGCCGAAGATATCCAGGCGCGCAAGGAGGCCGAGTACGCATTGCTCGAGACGGTGGCCGAGTTGCGCCGCGCTCAGGCCCTGCGTGAGCACTACCTGTTGCGCAGCAACGACGAGCGCCAGCGTTTGTCGGCCCTCCTGAATCTGATCCGCTTGGGGATCCTGTTCATCGATCATGACCGTCGCGTGCTTTACCACAACCGCGCCATGCTCGAAATCTGGGCCTATCCGCCCGCTACGGAGCTGGTCGGCAGCAGGGAGGCCGTGCTCAAGCGCCAGGCCGCGCACGTGCTGGCAGATCCTGAAGCGTACTTCGGTCATATCGATGCGGTGGTGGGTGGCCGGGAATCCGCAAGCGAGGAGCACGAGTTCGTATTCGCTGATGGTCGTGTGGTGACCGATCGCTCGGCCGTCGTGCAGGGGGGGGAGCAGGGGCGAGGTATCGGCCGGGTGTGGATCTACGAGGACGTGAGCGAGGCACGCCGGACCTCGCGGCAGTTGGTGGAGCTGGCGGTGCGCGACGAACTGACCGGGCTCTACAATCGCCGCCGTTTCCACGAGGAGCTCGAGCGCTTGCTCGCGGACGCTGAGCGGCGACATTCGGCAGTGGGCCTGCTCGCTTTCGATCTCGATGGCTTCAAGCCCATCAACGACTCATTCGGGCACCAGGCCGGAGACGAGGTGCTCGTTGGACTTGCACGGGCGCTCGGGCGCATCGTGCGCAGGAACGAACTGCTTTTCCGTATCGGTGGCGACGAATTTGCCCTGCTTGTGCCCGATGCGAGCATTGATGAGTTGCTCGAGCTTTCGCACCGTTTGCTCGAGACCGTCGCGGCGTCGCGATTCTGCTTCGAGGGTGATGAAGTGGGTGTTACCGCGAGCGTGGGCATTGCGCGCTTCCCGGCAAATGCCCGACGTGGTGACGCGCTCGTGGCGGCGGCCGACGAGGCGCTCTACCGCTCCAAGAGCGAGGGGCGCAACCGCGCGACGGTGTCGGGACGGATGGGCGCCTAGGGTTTGCGCCGAATCGGCTAGAATCGGGGCTTCGTGTATCAATGAACCCGACAGCAGAGAGGATTGAAAGATGGCTCGCATGGTCAACTGCGTGAAGCTCGGTCGTGAGGCCGAAGGTCTGGACCTTCCGCCGGTTCCGGGCGCGCTCGGCAAGCGCATCTTCGAGAGCGTTTCGAAAGAGGCATGGCAGCAGTGGGTCAAGTACCAGACCATGCTGATCAACGAGAACCGCCTCAACCTGATGGATGCGCGCGCGCGCAAGTACCTCGCCGAACAGATGGAGAAGCACTTCTTCGAAGGTGGCGCGGATCAGGTCTCAGGCTACGTACCGCCCAGCAACTGAACCCGGGCGATCGGCAAGAAAAAACGGGGATGCCTGCGCATCCCCGTTTTTCTTTTACCGCGGCTTCGATTCGTGCGGCCGCTCAGTGCTTTCCGCCGAGCACGGCTTGCGTGTTTTCGAAGCGGACGTCTTCGCCGCTCACCATATAGACGACGTGCTCGGCGACGTTCATCGCGTGATCACCGATGCGCTCGATCGACTTGGCGATGAACAGCGTCTCCAGGCTGCTGGTGATGGTGCGCGGATCTTCCATCATGTAGGTGATGAGCTGGCGCATCGTGCCCTTGAACTGGGTGTCGACCTCGGCGTCCTTGAGCTTGATCTCCTGAGCGTGGCTGGCGTCTGCGCGGGCGAAGCCGTCGAGCGCGGTACGCAGCATCTCGAGCACGAGTTGAGCGGACTGGCTCAGGCCCACGCGCGGCGTGAAAGGTACGTCGGCCGAATGCAGGCGGCGGGCTGCCTTTGCGATCTTCTTGGCTTCGTCTCCGATGCGCTCGAGGTCGGCCACGGCCTTGATTGCCGACAGTACGAAGCGCAGGTCGGTGGCGGCAGGTTGGCGCCGGGCGATGAGCCGGCTGCATTCGTCATCGAGCTTGATCTGTGCCAGGTTGACTTCCTTGTCTCCCGCTGTAACCGCATCCAGCAGGGCCAGGTCGCCACTTGCCAGGCCTTCCAGCGCGCGTGCGACCTGGGTTTCGACCAGACCGCCCATCTGCAGTACGCCGCGGCGGATTTCTTCGAGTTCGACGTCGAACTGCTTGAGAGTGTGTTGAGTCATTGTTGCCATGGTCCAGTCGGAAGAAATGGAAGGCTAGCAGGCGTTTGTTAAGCTTTTGTTTCATCCTGCTCTTGCCGTCCTGATTTGCTCCGCCCTATCGAACGTAGCGCTCGACGCCGCCGGCGGTTGCCAGCAGCAGGATGTCGGCGCCGCGCTCGGCGAACAGGCCGTTGGTGACGACGCCGACGATCTGGTTGATGCGCGCTTCCATCTCGATCGGGGCATCGATCGACAGGCCGTGGACGTCGAGGATCAGGTTGCCGTTATCGGTCACGAAGCCCTCGCGCATGCGGGGTTCGCCGCCCAGGCGCCGCAGCGCACGGGCGACATGGCTGCTCGCCATCGGGATCACCTCGACCGGTAGCGGGAAGCGGCCAAGCACGTCGACGCGCTTGCTGGCGTCGCAGATGCACACGAAGCGCTCGGCAACCGCGGCGACGATCTTCTCGCGTGTCAGGGCGCCGCCGCCGCCCTTGATCATGGCGAAGCCTGCGTCGATCTCGTCGGCGCCATCGACGTATACAGGGAGGGTGTCGATGCTGTTCAGATCGAACACGTCGATGCCGTGCGCGCGCAGGCGGGCCGAACTCGCCTCGGAGCTCGATACGGCGCCGCGGATGCGTTCACGCATGCCGGCCAGGGCGTCGATGAAGTGGTTGACCGTCGAGCCGGTGCCGACGCCGACGATGGTGCCCTCGGTGATGTAGTCCAGCGCGGCATGGGCGGCGGCTTTCTTGAGTTCGTCCTGGGTCATGGCTTGGAGTCCGGGAGGATGGCTGCTCAGAGCAGGCCGTGGAAGGGTTGAACGTAAACGGTGTCGCCCGGTTGCACCGACAGGCAGTCTTCGGGAAGGACGACGAAGCAGTCGGCCTCCGACATCGAGCTGAGCACGCCCGAGCCCTGAGCGCCGGCGAGGGCGACCGAGCATGCTGCGCCGTCGCGCTGCAGGCGTCCGCGCAGGTACTCGGTACGTCCTGGCTGCTTGCGCAGGGTGAAGGCCGCCTGGACGGCAAAGCGCTGGGCGGGTGGCAGTGGGGTGACGCCCATGAGCTTGAGCAACGCGTCCTGGACGAACTGAAAGTAGGTGACCATGACGGCGACCGGGTTGCCCGGGAGTCCGAACAGCACTGCATTGCGGATGCGGCCGAAGGCCATCGGCCGTCCAGGCTTGATCGCCAGTTTCCAGAACGCGACCTCGCCCATGCGCGCCATCATCTCGCGGATGAAGTCCGCCTCTCCCACCGAGACGCCGCCGCTGGTGATGATCACGTCGGCCGCTTCCGACGCGTCGCGAAAGGCCGCCTCCAGCGCATCGGGCCGGTCGGGGATGACCCCCATGTCAATCAAGTCGCAGCCCAGCCGGGACAGTGCGCCGAAGAGGGTGTAGCGGTTGCTGTCATAGACCTCGCCAGGGCAGAGCGGCCGGCCGATCGAGGCGATCTCGTCGCCGGTGGAGAAAAATGCCACGCGCAGTGGCCGGTACACATCCACTTCGGCAATGCCCAGGGAGGCGATCAGGCCGAGTTCCGCCGGGCCGCAGCGCCGGCCCGCGGCAAGGGCGACCCCGCCTTCGGCGAGATCCTCGCCTGCGCGGCGAAGGTTCTGGCCCTTCTTCTGGCCTGCAGGCACGAAGACCCGGTCGTCGCTGCGGCGCACGACCTCCTGCACGACGACGGTGTCCGCGCCTTGCGGGATCGAAGCGCCCGTCATGATGCGCACTGCCTGGCCCGCGCCGACGATGCCCGAGAACGGCCGTCCGGCGTAGGCCGTGCCGACCACGGCGAGCGCGGTGTCGGTGCCCGCATCGAGATCTGCAGCACGGATCGCGTACCCGTCCATCGCCGAGTTGTCATGCGAAGGGACGTTGTAAGGGGCGATGACGTCGGTACGCAGTACGCGGCCAAGCGCCGCTCGCACGGCCACTTTTTCCCAGCCGCACAGCGGAGAGAGTGAGTCCAGTATGGCTGCGCGTGCCGTATCGACCGACAGAAAGCTGCGTGCGGGATCGGCGCTTGTGCTGGAGGAATTCATGGCTGTCGTGGTCCTGAGTGAGGGCCGGCCTTCGGCGTCATGGGTCTGGCGTGCGGCAGGTCGCCAGCGTGATCGTGGGCGGGGCGCCACCGTCGCCTCTGCATGCGGACTTGAAAGCGGGGCGGTACGGCGATCTCAGGCGGCGCAATCCGGGCGCAGAGGCTCACCGGAGCGGCGCCGCACGCGCGCGGAACCAGCAGCGCAGGGCTCACCTGGGACGGCTGGAGCGGACCGAGGAATCGGCGCCGAGGGGCTGGAAACCAGCCGGAAGGGAGGGCTGCGGCGCTCAAGGAGGGCAGGGCTGCGGCCCGCCGCGGCAACCAGGGCGGGTGGGCCGCCCCCGTTGCCGCGGACTGCAGTTGCTTAGCGCAGGCCGGCAGCGTAGTCCGAAACGGCCTTGATTTCCGCATCGGTCATCTTGAGCGCAATCATGCGCATCATGCTGTTCGGGTCGTTGTGGCGAACGCCGTCGCGGAAGGACTTCATCTGCGCTTCGGTGTACTCGGCGAACTGCCCGGACAGGCGCGGGTACTGTGCAGGCATGCCGGCGCCGGCGGGGCCGTGACAGGCTGCGCACGCAGGCACGCCCTTGTCGGCGATACCGGCACGCCAGATGGCCCGGCCGCGCTCGATGGTGTCGAGGTTCTTGGCCGGCTCGGGCTGCAGCTCGAAGGAGGCGTAGTAGCGTGCCAGCGCCCGCATGTCGTCTTCCTCGAGGCCGGCGACCATGGCCGACATGACTGCGTTTTCACGCGCCGGGGTGTTGCCGTTCCAGCCCTTGAATTCGCGCAGTTGCTTGAAGAGGTAGTCTTCATGCTGCCCGGCGATCTTCGGGTTGGCCGAGAGCTGGCTGTTGCCATCGGCGCCGTGACAGGCCGCGCAGAGCGTCTCGGCGGTCTGTTTCGCCTTGGCGAGGTCCGGAGCCTGGTCCTGAGCCTGGAGGCTGCCGGCGACCAGCAACAACGACGAGAGCAGCAGGGAACGCTTGATCATGATGTCCTCGGAAAGCCGTGAGTGATTATTTCAAACGCGGTATTCTATAACACGAAACCCCGCTTGCGCGATGCGAAGTGGGGTTTATCCCGCAGCCAACCGGCTTTTCCGGCCGATTCTTCATGCCAATTTTCCGCAACGCACAATTCGAGATCTCGATCGCCAAGCCATCCGGCCTGCCTCCGCCCTCCGGACCGGAGGTTGCCTTCGCGGGGCGTTCCAATGCCGGCAAGTCGAGCGCGATCAATACGCTCGCCGGACACGTCCGCCTGGCTTACGTGTCGAAGACGCCTGGGCGTACCCAGCTCATCAACTTCTTTCGTCTGAACAATGGCGCGCTGCTCGTCGACCTGCCGGGCTACGGTTACGCGGCCGTCCCGGAGAAGGTCAGGCGTGACTGGCAAGGCCTGATCGAGACCTACCTGAAGAAGCGCGAGAGCCTCATCGGCCTGGTGCTCATCATGGACTCGCGCCACCCGCTCACGCCGCTCGATCGCCAGATGATCAACTGGTTCGCTGGCACCGGGCGACCGATGCATGTCCTGCTGACCAAGAGCGACAAGCTGTCGCGTGGCGCGGCTGCGGCGACCTTGCAGGATGTGCGAGCGCAGCTGCGTCCGCTCGGTCCGCTCGTTACCGTGCAACTCTTTTCGAGCTTGAAGAAGAGCGGCGTGGAGGAGGCGGAGAGGGTGATCGGTGGCTGGCTCAACGGGGACGCTGCGCCCCCCGATGAAGCTGGAGAGGAAACAAAAGCCCCCGACCAGGGGACTTAGTCGGGGGCCAAAAATGCCTCACGGGGCGTGAGGCACCCGCTCAGGGAGGTGAAGCGGGAGATGGCCGGCAAGCGGCCGGGCGCCATCTGCTTGCTAAGATGCATGACTTCCGCCGGAAGTTCCGCGGCCACTGCCCGGGCAGCCTTTGAGAATTTGCGAGAACAGCGAGAACACACTATGCGACCGACTGGAGCATTCCCCTCGATCCGCATGCGCCGCATGCGTCGTGACGATTTTTCGCGGCGATTGATGCGCGAGCATGTGCTGACTGCGGACGACCTCATCTACCCGGTTTTCGTCCTCGATGGCAGCGCGCGCAGCGAGGCCGTGCCGTCCATGCCTGGCGTGGAGCGAGTGTCGATCGACCGCCTGCTGAAGGTGGCCGAGGAGGCGGTGGCGCTGGGTGTGCCGGCGTTGGCGCTGTTTCCAGTCATCGATGCCGCAGGCAAGACCGAGGGGGCTGAGGAGGCGTGGAATCCCGATGGTCTTGTGCCGCGCACCGTCCAGGCCCTCAAGGCGCGTTTTCCCGAGCTTGGTGTGATCACCGACGTCGCGCTCGATCCCTACACCAGCCACGGCCAGGATGGTCTGATCGATCCTGCAGACCCGCGCGGCTATGTCATGAACGACGAGACGCTCGAGGCGCTGGCGAAGCAGGCGCTGTGCCATGCACAGGCGGGCGCGGACGTGGTGGCACCCTCCGACATGATGGATGGGCGGGTCGGGCGCATCCGTGCCGAGCTCGATGCGGGCGGGCACATCCACACGCGCATCCTCGCCTACTCGGCCAAGTATGCCTCGAGCTTCTACGGCCCTTTCCGTGATGCCGTCGGTTCCGCGGGCAACCTGGGCAAGGGCAACAAGTACACCTACCAGATGGATCCGGCCAACAGCGACGAGGCGATCCGTGAGGTTGCGCTCGACATCGCAGAGGGGGCGGACATGTTCATGGTGAAGCCGGGCATGCCCTATCTCGATATCGTGCGGCGGGTCAAGCAGGAGCTCGAGGTGCCGACCTACGTTTATCAGGTCAGCGGCGAGTATGCGATGCTCAAGGCGGCTGCGGCCAATGGCTGGCTCGACGAGAAGGCGTGCGCACTCGAGGCGCTGCTTGCCTTCAAGCGCGCGGGCGCGGATGGCATCCTCACTTACTACGCGCTCGACGCCGCGCGCTGGATGAAAGCCGGCGCGTGAGTGGATGGATGGAGGTGGAGGAGGTCGCAAACGGCGTGACGCTGCGACCGATGCGGCAGGCTGACCTTGGCGCGGTGCTGGCAATTCAGCGCCTCGCCTACGGCGACGATTACCAGGAGGACGCCGAGGTGTTCGCCCGCAAGCTCGCACTCGCGCCCGCTGCGTGCTGGTTTGCCGAGCATGGGGATAAGGCACTCGGCTATGTCTTTGCTCACCCCTGGTCGTCGGGTGTTCCTCGCCTGCATTCGCCGATCGAGCGCCTGCCGGACGTCCTCGAGCAGGGCTTCCTGCACGATCTCGCGGTGTCGCCCGCAGCGCGCGGGCTGGGCCTTGGACGGGCCTTGTTCGGCAAGGTGCAGGCCTGGTCTCGGGCGAGCAATCTGCAGGCTCTCGGCTTGGTCGCGCTCGCCGATGCGATCGATTTCTGGCGCGGGCTTGGTTTTGCTGCCGATGGCGCTGAGTTGCCGTGTGGGTACGGTGCAGGGGCGCTCTACATGCGTCGCTCCGCGGTCTGATCCCCTCAGGCAAGCAGGGCGCCGAGGCGTCGGCGCAGGTCTAGGATCGAGGCCAGCTTCAGATCCACATATCCCGGCGTGCGCAGACCCCGGCCAACCAGCACCGTGCGCATGCCCAGGCGCTTGGCCGTGCGCAGATTCACCGCCGAGTCTTCGAGCATGATGCAGTGCGCCGGGTTGAGACGGTGCGAACTCAGCAGGCTGCGATAGGCGCGGATGCCGGGTTTGGGGTGGAAGTCCAGGTCCTCGATGCCGATCACTGTCTCGAACAGATCGGATACGCCCATGATGTCGAGGACGGCGTTGGCATAATGGCGGGGTGCGTTGGAGAACACGAAGCGCCGACCGGGCAGTTTGCGCAGCATGCCGCGCAGGGCGCGATCGAATACCATCATTTCGTGCAGGCGGTCGAAGCGGTGAGTTTCGCGCAGGAAATGGCGTGGATCGGTGCCGTGGTGGCGCATCAGGCCGAGCAGCGTGGCGCCGTAGCGGTGCCAGTAGTGTGTGCGCAAGGCGTTGGCCTCGCCGCGGGCCAGCCCGAGGTGCTGCTCGAGATAGTCCGTCATGCTGCGGTTGATGTGCGGGAAGATGTGCGGGCTGGCGTTGTGCAGGGTGTTGTCGAGGTCGAATAGCCAGATCGGGGTGCGGGGCATCTTGTTCGGCTTCCGTGTCGGGGTCAGCGTCCGCCGTGGCGAGGCTGGAACCGCACGATGCTGCGGCCATCGTCGGTGGTCTTCGCTGCCGTTTTCCAGGCATGGCCCTGGATGATCTCGAAGGTTGCGGGCAGTCGGCCGTCCTTGCGCAGGCGCTCGTATGCGGCGCGCGCGGCTTGCCAGCCGCTGCGCCCGGACAGGCCGCGCGGGCGGTTCGTCGCCGCGTTGCGTGCGCCGCAGGCACGCAGGTCGGCGAACAGGGTGTCGAGATCGGTGTAGGTGAGGGTCAGCACTTCCATGTCCATCACCGGGTCGGAGAAACCGGCTTGCACAAGGGCGTCGCCGAGGTCGTGCATGTCGATGAAGCGGTGCACGCGTTCGCCGTGAGTGGTCGGCAGGGTCGCACGCAGTTCGCGCAGCGTGTCGGGACCGAGGGTGGAGAACATCAGCAGTCCGCCCACCTCGAGGCTGCGGTGGGCCTCCTTGAATACCGGCAAAGGGTCGGTCAGCGCGGGCAGCATGAGGTTGGACCAGATCAGGCCCAGGCTCGCTCGCGCCAGCGGCAGCGCTGCAGCGTCGGCCACCAGGTGCGGCAGTGGGGTTGCGGGATGCCTGCCGAAGACGCGGTCGAGCAGGCCGCGACCACCCGTGTTCGCGCGCGCGCGCGCGCCGGCCCGGGCCAGCATGGCGGGGGAAAAGTCGGCGGCGAGTACACTTGCCTCGGGGAAGCGTGCGCTGAGGCGGGCGAGATCTGCGCCGGTGCCGCAGCCGAGGTCGAGGATGCGCCGCGGCGCGATGCGTATGTAGTCGAGACGCTCGTCCATTCGCCGTGAGACTTCGCGGGCAAGGACGTCGGCGCCGTCGACCGTGCCCGCTGCACGCTCGCAGCGGCGGCGCAGTAGTGCGCGGTCGAGCGCGAACACCGGGGCGGTATCGGTGCTCATCGCTGCGGGTTGCGGTCTGGCGGCTTCGACACCGTTGTCATGAGCGGCATTCCGGGCTGTAATTGCGAGGTGCGCATGTTCTTTCATCGGAAGAAAACTTGTCAAACTCCGCGCTTGATCTGCTCGCCCTGTGGCAACGCGTCGCCGACGTCCTTGCGCCGCAGGATTGCTTCGTCTGTGGAGCGAATGCGGGTGGCCAGGCGGTGTGCGAGCACTGCGTTGCAGAGTTGCCGCGGCGTCCGGCAACGGCGTGTCCGCGTTGCGCCTTGCCGGGCCTGGCGGGTGCCGAGTGCGCAGCCTGTCAGCGTACGCCTCCCGCGTTCGATGCGACACGGGCCCTGTACGATTTCGCATTCCCTGTCGATGCGATGGTGCATGCGCTCAAGTATCGGCATCAACTCGCGCTGGCATCGTTCTTTGCCGATGCGCTCATCGCGCTTGCGCGCGATTTCGGCGGCGATGCGGATCTGGTATTGCCGATGCCATTGCATCCGCTGCGCCTGGCCGAGCGTGGGTTCAACCAGGCAGTCGAGATCGCACGCCCCTATGCGAGAGCAAGGGGCTTGCCGCTCGCGCTCGCCCTTGTCGCCAAGGTGCGCAACGCCGAGCCGCAGGCCGGCCTGGACCGCGCGGCACGCTTGCGCAATCCGCGTGGCGCTTTCGGCTGCGACACCGCACTCAATGGCAAGCGGGTCATCGTGGTGGATGACGTGATGACTACGGGCGCTACCCTCGACGAACTTGCACGCTGTCTCAAGTTGTGCGGTGCTGCCTGGGTCGGCAACCTGGTGGTCGCGCGTACCCCCGCCCCTTACTGAACAGGCCGTGCTGCGGTACAGTGCGCGCCCGATATCCTCTCCGTTTTCGCGTTCGCCCCGATGTTCGAGATCGTCCTCTACCAGCCCGAGATTCCGCCCAATACCGGCAATGTGATCCGCCTCGCGGCCAACAGCGGCTGCCGCCTGCATCTGGTCGAACCGCTCGGTTTCGACCTTACGGACAAGCAGTTGGTCCGGGCCGGGCTCGACTACCACGACCTCGCCTGCGTGAGCGTACACCACGATTGGGCGCATTGCCTGGAGGCGCTTGCTGGTCGCCGGATGTTCGCCCTCACTACGCGCGGAACGCTACGTCATGACAAGGTGGCTTGGCTGCCCGGCGATGTTCTCGTCTTCGGTCCCGAAAGCAGGGGCTTGCCCGACGCCGTTCTGGATACGTTCGCGCCGGAGCAGCGCATTCGCATCCCGATGCGCCCGACCAATCGCAGCGTGAATCTTTCGAACTCGGTCGCGATCGTGACCTATGAGGCCTGGCGCCAGCACGATTTTGCCGGGGCGCTCGCGGTTTAGCGCCCAAAGGCTGCGGATCGACGTCGCATGCTACGGCGCCGAGCCGATGCGGCCCGTAGCACTGCGCGGTCCATGCGGGTTACTCGTCGCGGGGGTCGCGGGCGAGCAGCAGCTCAACCGCCTTGCGAGCATTGAGGCCGTGGTGGAGCAGGGCGTCGATCGCCTCGCAGATCGGCATCTCGATGGCGTGGCGATGGGCGAGCCCCACCACTTCGCGCGCCGTCGATACCCCTTCGGCAACATGACCAAGTTCGCGCAGGATGTCGTCCAGCGTCTTTCCGGCAGCCAGGGCGAGGCCGACACGCCGGTTGCGTGAAAGGTCGCCGGTGCAGGTCAGGATCAGGTCGCCCATGCCGGCAAGGCCCATCAGCGTTTCCGCGCGACCGCCCAGCGCCTGGGCGAGGCGGGCGATTTCGGCCAGTCCGCGCGTAATGAGCGCGGCACGGGCATTGAGGCCGAAGCCCATGCCGTCGGAGACCCCCGCAGCAATTGCCATCACATTCTTGACCGCGCCGCCGATTTCGCAGCCGACGAGGTCGGTGTTGGCGTACAGGCGCAGGCGCGGTTGATGCAGCGCTCCGATCCAGTGGCGGGCAAAGGCGGGGTCGTGGGCAGCCAGGGTGATGGCGGCAGGCAGTCCGCGTGCGACCTCTGCGGCGAAGCTCGGGCCAGTCAGAACCCCGCACGGCGCATCCGTACCGAGCTCTTCGGCCACGATCTCGTGCGGGAGCAGGCCGGTACCCGCCTCGAAGCCTTTGCAGGCCCATATCAGCGGGGTCGCCGGCTGCAGGCGGTGGAGCTGGCGTGCGGTGTCGCGCAGCCCGGACAGCGGGGTCACGACGAGATGAAGGTCGGCGCGGTGTGCCGCCGTTTCAAAATCGGGTTCGATGGCCAAGGCGTCGTGTAGCCGAACGCCCGCCAGGTATCGCAGGTTTTCGCGGCGATCCGCCATCTCGCCGAGATGTACGCGGTCGCGGCCCCACAGGCAGACGTCGTGGCTCGCGCTGAAAGCCTGGGCGAGCGCGGTGCCCCAGGCGCCCGCGCCGAAGACGGCAATGCGGCAGCGCTTCACAGGCCCCACACCTCACTCACGCGCACGTAGCCCTCGACGCCGTCGCGATGGCGCACGCGCGCCCAGCCCACCGCTGCCGGCTCGACGAGATCGAGCACGACGTTTCGCGTGGCTTCGAAGCTCACGGCTGCATCCTCGCGAGCTTCCCGGCGGATGCTTGCGCGTTCCACGGACACCATCACGGTGCGTCGCGGCACGAGCACATGGCCTTCAATCCAGCTCAGGCTGCCTTCAGGGTCGCGCACCCGTACCCAGCCGTCCTGAGTGACGATGATCTCGAGCGGTGTGCCTGCACGCAGCACGAACAGCTGTCGCCCTTGCGGCGAGGGTGCGTCGCGGACGACTGCCTCCTCGCCGAGCGAGCGGAACTCGATCGCCTGGGCGCTCGCCATGGCCGGGGCCGCGCTCGCGGCAAGCACCGACAGGAACCGTAGCCCGGTCTGCCAGTGTGCGGTCCTGCGATGCCCGGCGTTCATGAGCGTGGTCTCACTGAATGGGGACTTCGGCAGGCGCGCCCTGGCTGGCCTGCTGGCGCTGCGCCTGATAGAGCGCCTCGAAGTTGACCGGCGACAGCAGCACGGGCTGGAAGCCGGCGCGGGTGACGGCGTCGGAAACCGCTTCGCGGGCATACGGGAAGAGAATGTTCGGGCAGCCGATCATCATCACCGGCTCGAGATCGGCTTCGGGCAGATTGCGGATCTGGAAGATGCCGCACTGGGCCACTTCGACGAGGAACAGGGTGCGGTCCTCGCCGATCTTCGCGCTTACGGTGACGGTCAGCGCAACCTCATAGACGCCCTCGTCGACCGCCTGCCCGGAAGTGCGCAGCTGAACGTTGATCTGCGGGCTCTCGCGTTCGAGGAAGATCTGCGGTGCGCCGGGAACCTCGAGCGAGAGGTCCTTTACGTACAGCTTTTCGATGGAGAAGACGGGTTGGGTATTTTCCGACATGGATGAGAGTCCGTTCAGGGTTCGTTCAGTAAAGGGCGGTTGCGCTGGTCCGTGCTTCAGGCAGGCTCGCCACGCAGCAATGCATCGAGCTTGCCTGCGCGGTCGAGTGCGTGGAGGTCGTCGCAGCCACCGACATGGTAGTCGCCAATGAAGATCTGTGGAACCGTTCGCCGCCCGCTTGCCTTCATCATTTCTTCGCGGCGTGCAGGGTCGAGGTCCACGCGGATCTTGTCGAACTCGCCGACGCCCTTGTGCAGAAGAAGCTGCTCTGCCCGGATGCAGTAGGGGCAGGTGGCGGTCGCATACATGCGGACGCGGGGCTGAGTGCTCATTTGCGCTTCTTGCTGACCGGCTGGCCGGCCTTCTGCCATTCCATCATGCCGCCGCGCAGGTTGTAGAGCTTTTCGAAGCCCGCCTGGCGGAGTTGCTTGATCGCTGTGCTGGAGCGGCTGCCGGTGGCGCAGCACAGGATCACAGGATGGCTCTTGTACTTGTCCATCTCCTTGCTGCGGCGCTCGAGCTCGCCGAGCGGGATGTGGCGCGCGTTGGGAATATGGCCCTGGGCATATTCGCCTTGTTCGCGCACATCGATGATCACCGCGTCTTCACGGTTCACAAGGAGCGTCGCCTCGATCGGCGAGAGTTGGCTCTTGTCGCCGCGGTTGCGGATCATGTCGACCATGAGCCAGGTGCCCGAGAGGGCTGCGAGGGCGGCCCAGTACCAGTTCTGCTGCAGAAAATCCACGAAAGGGGGTGCTCCGTCTGTTGGGTTCGGTTGGGGTCAGCTCTTGCCGGGTTCTACGCCGCAGAAGACCTCGCGCATCAGGACGATCAGCTGCAGAGTGCGTTGGTCGCCTACCCGGTAGTAGACCCGGTTGGCGTCCTTGCGTGTCTGCAGCACGCCCTTGTCGCGAAGGATGGCAAGATGCTGGGAGATGTTGCTCTGCGAGGTGCCGACCGCATCGACGATGTCCTGGACGCACTCCTCGCCTTCGCCGAGCACGCACAGGATCTTGAGGCGCAGCGGATGGGCGATCGCCTTCAGGGCGCGAGCAGCGGTTTCGATGTGCTCGTGCTTGTCGATGAGGGCGAATATGTCGTCATTGTTCACGATGAAGTCGGCTCATTGGAAAGCGCTAGTATAAAATAACGTGTTGCCCTGATGCAGGGGTGGCCGCTGTTGGCGACGATTATTGCAGGTGGACGAAGGCGCATTCTGATGTACGTGCATTGCTTCCCGTATCCGGGGAAACCGAACTCTCGTGCCGGGCGTCGAAGCGAATATGCGTGATCGCTCCAGGGCAATGCTGGCGGGACTGGCGCTGGCCTGTATCGGCGCCGTGCTCTCGTCGCCCGCGGCAGCACAGGCTCAGTCGGGGGGCGAGATCGTGGAGCGCCGCTCCGATCTCGAAGACCTCAAGAAGCGTATCCAGGATCTTCAGCAGGACATCGCCCGTACCGAGCAGGTGCGCTCCGGCGCTGCCGAGGCGGTGGTCGAGGCCGAACGCGGCGTGTCGCGCGTCCGCCGGGAGCTTGCCCGCATCGAGGGCGAGCGCCGTGAGGTGGAGAAGATGCTCCGCCTGCTCGAGGCGGAACAGCGTGCCACGGAGCAGCGTATCGAGGCTCGGCGTGGCGAACTCGCGGAGTGGTTGAGGCGTCACTACGTGCATGGCGGTGCCGATGGCGTGGCGCCGCTGCTGTCCGCGCGGGATCCGAACCAGCTTGCGCGTGACGCGCACTATCTCGAACATCTGGGGCGCGCGCGCCTGGGGCTGATCGATGGCCTGCGCACAGACTTGCGCGAGACGGCGGCGCGTGCCGCCGAGATCCAGTCGCGCCGTGACGGCCTGGTGGCGCTCGAGGCTACGCAGCGCAGTCGGCAGGCCGAGCTCGAAGCCGTGCAGGCGCGGCGCAAACAGGCGCTGGCGGAGGTTTCGCGCCAGTTGCAGGACCAGAAGAAGCAGGTCAGCACGCTGCAGCAGGACGAGCAGCGCCTGGCCAAGGTCATCGATACCCTGGTGCGCAGGGCGCGCGAGGCCGCAGCGCGCGAGGCTGCGCGTCGGCTCGCCGAGCAGCGCGAAGCCGAGCGTCGCGCTGCGCAGGCCGCTCTGGCTGCACAGGCGCAGCGCCAGCCTGCAGAGGGTGCCGCATCGCGGCCCACGCGCCGTGCCGAGCCTGCGGTTGGCGAGGTGCGTGCGACGCCGACGCCGACGCCGACCGGCGTGCGTTTCGCGCAACTGCGTGGACAGTTGCGCTTCCCGGTGCGGGGCGAACTCGTTGGCCGTTTTGGTGCTCAAAGAGCCGGTAGCGGCACAACCTGGAAGGGTGTATTCATCCGTACCGGCGCGGGTGCCGAAGTCAAGGCCGTTGCTGGCGGGGAGGTGGTGTTCTCCGACTGGCTGCGGGGTTACGGCAACCTCCTCATCATCGATCATGGTGGCGACTATCTCTCGATCTACGGCAACAACGATGCCTTGCTGAAAGAGGTCGGAGATCGCGTGGCCGGTGGCGATACGGTTGCCAGCGTGGGCAGCAGCGGGGGGGGCGAGGATTCGGGTTTATACTTCGAGATCCGCCACCAAGGACAGCCGCTGGACCCGATGCAATGGGTGCGGCTCAACTAGCTTACGGCCACGGGACGCGCGCCCGGGTGGGCGAAACAACGGAGTTTTCATGGGCAGCAAGCTGAAGCAGTTCGGTCTGGTGATGACCGGCGTGGTCGCCGGCGTGATGATCAGCCTAAATTTTTCCGCAAACGCCGACCGTAGCGCGCCGATGCCGCTGCCGGTCGATGAGTTGCGTGCCTACGCCGACGTATTCAATGCGATCAAGCAGGGCTATGTCGAGCCGGTCGAGGACAAGAAGCTCATCACCGACTCGATCAGCGGCATGCTGTCGGGTCTCGACCCGCATTCGGCCTATCTCGATGCCGAGGCCTTCAAGGACCTTCAGGTCGGCACCCAGGGCGAGTTCGGCGGCCTGGGTATCGAGGTTGGCATGGAGGACGGCTTCGTCAAGGTGATTTCGCCGATCGAGGATACGCCTGCGTTCCGGGCGGGTGTGCAAGCCGGCGACCTGATCGTCAAGCTCGACGAAACGCCGGTCAAGGGCATGAGCCTGAACGACGCGGTCAAGCGCATGCGCGGCAAGCCGCGTACCGACATCACGCTCACCATCATGCGCAAGGGCGAGTCGCGTCCGATCGTGCTCACCCTCACGCGTGAGGTCATCAAGGTGCAGAGCGTGCGTTCCAAGGTGATCGAGCCTGGCTTCGGCTACCTGCGCATTGCGCAGTTCCAGGAGAACACCGCGGCCTCGGTGGTCGAGCATTTCAACAAGCTCGCTGCGGACGCTCCGCTGAAGGGACTGGTGCTGGACCTGCGCAACGATCCGGGTGGTCTGTTGCATGGCGCGGTGGGCGTTTCGGCGGCGTTCCTGCCTGCCAACACGCTGGTCGTGTCCACCGATGGGCGTACCGATGATGCCCGGCGCGAATACCGCGCCACCCCTGCGGACTACCTGCGCGGCACGCGGGACGACTTCCTGCGCCGGTTGCCGCCCGCAGCGAAGGACGTGCCGATGGTGGTGCTGGTCAACGCCGGCTCCGCATCCGCGTCAGAGATCGTCGCCGGTGCGCTGCAGGACCACAAGCGCGCCACCGTCATGGGGACGCAGACCTTCGGCAAGGGCTCGGTGCAGACCATCCTGCCGCTGAACAACAACACCGCCATCAAGTTGACGACGGCGCTTTACTACACGCCCAGTGGGCGCTCCATCCAGGCCAAGGGGATCGAGCCCGATGTCGTCGTCGAGGAAAGCGCCAATGGGTCGAGCCGCCGTGTGCGGGAGGCCGACCTCGTCGGCCACCTTGGCAACGGCAAGGGCGGCGAGGGTGAGGCCGCGAAACCGGAGGCTGGTCGTGGCGCCGATGCCGGTGCCGAGGAGGCCGAGCCGGTCCGATTCGAGCTCGCCGGCGAGAACGATCATCAGCTCCAGCAGGCTATCCGCCTTCTCAAGGGTGAGCAGATCGTCCAGAATCAGGAATAATCCATGATAAAGGGAGGGGCATGATGCGCAGGGAGACCGCCTATAAGCTTGCAGGCAGGCATCATGATCGTCCCGTGCCGGGCGCGGACATCCACAAGCAGCGTGAGATCCGCTTCAAGCCTTTGCCGCCGGGGCAGATGGAGAAGGCCTGGCGGGCGCTGCGCCTGCTCAAGGATCTTCACATCGAGCGCACGGCCGACCCGCTGTGTGTCGTGGTGCGCTACTCGGTGCTCGACTATTCGCTCGAGACGCTCGAGGACGCGCTGCGCGAGGCCGGCTTTGCACTCGAGAACTCGCTTTATGTGAGGCTGGTGCGGGCAATCGTGTATTTCAGCGAGGAGACTCAGCGTCACAACCTGCTCTCGCCCGAGCGCCTGATCAAGCAGTCGAACGAGGTCTATATCCAGGCATGGAACCACCATGCCCATGGTGACCACGATGACACTCCGCCCGAGTTGCGCGAGTACAAGTGAGTTCTGCAATGGATGACGAGCAACTGCTGCGTTACAGTCGGCACATTCTCCTGCCCGAGATCGGCGTCGAGGGTCAGCAGGCTTTGCTGGACGCGCGCATGCTCATCATCGGCGCCGGGGGGCTGGGGTCGCCTGCTGCCATGTATCTTGCAGCCGCCGGCGTCGGTACCATTGCGATCGCCGACGATGATGAGGTCGACCTCACCAATCTGCAGCGACAGATCCTGCATACGGCCGACATGGTGGGGGCGCCCAAGGTCGAATCAGCGCGCCTGACACTGAACCGGCTCAATCCGCTCACGCGCGTCGAGCCGCTCAAGTTGCGGCTGGAGGGCGAGTCCCTTGCTGCCGAAGTCGCGCGTGCGGACGTGGTGCTCGACTGTTCCGACAATTTCGCCACCCGGCATGCCATCAACCGCGCCTGTCTGCAGCACCGCAAACCGCTGGTCTCGGGTGCGGCGATTCGCTTTGATGGGCAGGTGTCGGTGTTCGATCTGCGCCGAGCCGACAGCGCCTGTTACCACTGCCTGTTTCCGGAGGGCGAGGATCTTGAAGAGGTCCGCTGTGCCGTCATGGGCGTGTTCGCTCCGATTGTCGGCATTGTTGGCACCACGCAGGCGGCCGAGGCGCTCAAGCTCGTGATTGGCTGCGGTACCTCGCTGGACGGCCGCTTGCTGCTGCTTGACGGCCTGGGCATGGAGTGGCGCAGCATCAGCCTCGGCAAGGATCCAGGCTGTGCAGTGTGCGCGCGTGCGGCCGCCTGACTGCGGGGCTGGTTACGCAGCGTGCGTTCAGCGTCTGGGGCGTGCGATGACGCGCAGGTCACGACCGATCGTGCGCATGTCGGTCACATCGAGTTGGGTGGCGTCGTCCAGCCGGGTCAGGGCGGGCAGGTTGAACAGCCCCTGGGCGGTGTCGCCGGCCAGCATGGGTGCGAAGTAGAGCAGCAATTCATCGACGCAGCCCTCGCGCAGCAAGGAGCCGTTGAGCTTCAGTCCCGCTTCGGCGTGTACCTCGTTGAAACCGAGGCGGCCGAGCTCTCGCATCAGCGCAGGCAGGGCTACTTTCCCGTTTGTGTCTGGCAGCACGATGATCTGGTGTCCGCTCTCGAGCAACGGCGCCATGCGCGCGTGCTCCTCGCACGCGGTGGCGATCAGGATCGGAGCACCCTGCAGAATACGAGCCACTGCGGGAACCTCCAGTCGCGCATCGATGAGGATGCGCTGCGGCTGACGTTCACAGACTATGTCGCGTACGGTCAGTTGTGGATCGTCTTCGCGTACGGTGCCAATCCCGGTGAGGATGGCGCAGGCACGTGCGCGCCAGCGGTGACCGTCCCGTCGCGCCTCCGCGCCCGTGATCCACTGGCTGACGCCGTTGTTAAGCGCAGTCTTGCCGTCGAGGGTGGCAGCGGCCTTGAGGCGCAGCCAGGGCCGGCCGCGGGTCATGCGCGACACGAAGCCGATGTTGAGTTCGCGCGCTTCGGTGTCGAGCAGGCCGTGTTCGGTGACGATTCCTGCCGCGCGCAGGCGTGCCATGCCGCGGCCGGCCACCAGCGGGTTGGGGTCTTCCATTGCTGCGACGACGCGGCTGACGCCTGCCTCGATGAGGGCGTCGGCACATGGCGGCGTGCGACCGAAGTGCGAGCATGGCTCGAGCGTGACATAGGCGGTGGCTCCGCGTGCGTCGGCGCCAGCCTGCTGCAAGGCGTGGATCTCGGCGTGCGGTTCGCCCGCACGTTGATGCCAGCCTTCGCCCACCGTCCTGCCGTCGCGCAGCAGCACGCAGCCGACGCGAGGGTTGGGAGAGGTGCTTTCCAGTCCGCGCCGGGCGAGCGCGAGCGCGCGCGCCATCGCGGCATGGTCAGTTGCCGAAAAGGTCATCTTCGGATGTGGCAGGCGGGTTTGCTGCACCGCGTCCCCGCTTGGGGCGACTCTGTACCTCACGGATCACTTCCGAGAACTCGTCGACATCGGCGAAGTTGCGATACACGGATGCAAATCGGATGTATGCCACCTTGTCGAGCTTCTTGAGCTCCTTCATGACCAGTTCGCCAATCTTCTCGCTCGGGACTTCCGGTTCGCCCATGGAGAGCAGGCGCGCTTCGATGCGGTCGACCGCAGCATCAATGGCCTCGATGGTGACAGGTCGCTTGCGCAGCGCCAGCTTCATGCTCCCGGCGAGCTTGGCGTGGTCGAACTCGCTGCGGTTGCCGTTGCGCTTGACGATATGCGGCATCTTCAGGTCGATGCGCTCGTAGGTGGTGAAGCGCTTGTCACAGCTCACGCAGCGGCGGCGGCGGCGGACGACGTCACCGTCCTCATTCTCGCGGGTGTCGGTGACCTGGGTGTTGGGATCGCCGCAGAAGGGGCATTTCATGGCCGGGGGGGCTCGTGGGCGGAGCGGGCCTCAAGTCGGCACGCGCCCCGCCCCGCAGCTTACTTGCCGTAGACCGGGAACCTGGCGCACAGCTCGGCCACCTGGCCGCGCACGCGCTCGATGACTGTCTGGTCTTCCGGGGCGTCGAGCACGTCGGCGATGAGGTGTGCAATACGCTCGGACTCGATCTCGGTGAAGCCGCGCGTGGTCATCGCCGGCGAGCCGATACGGATGCCCGAGGTGGTGAACGGCTTCTCCGGGTCGTTGGGAATCGAGTTCTTGTTGACCGTGATATGGGCGCTACCCAGCACGGCTTCGGCAGCCTTGCCGGTGATCTTCTTGTTGCGCAGATCAACCAGGAAGACGTGTGATTCGGTGCGACCGGAGATGATGCGCAGGCCGCGCTCCTCTCCCAGGACGCGCGCCATCACGCGCGCATTGGCGATGACCTGTTCCTGGTAGTTGCGGAACTCGGGTGTTGCCGCTTCCTTGAAGGCTACCGCCTTGGCCGCGATCACGTGCATCAGCGGGCCACCCTGCAGGCCGGGGAAGATTGCAGAGTTGATCGCCTTCTCGTGCTCGGCCTTCATCAGGATGATGCCGCCGCGCGGGCCGCGCAGCGTCTTGTGGGTGGTCGAAGTGACGACGTCGGCGTGCGGCACCGGGTTGGGGTAGAAGCCCGCAGCGATGAGGCCGGCATAGTGCGCCATGTCGACCCAGAAAATGGCGCCGATCTCCTTGGCGATCTTCGCAAAGCGCTCGAAGTCGATGCGCAACGAATAGGCGGAGGCGCCTGCGATGATGATGCGCGGCTTGTGTTCGCGCGCGAGTGCTTCCATCTTGTCGTAGTCGATCTCTTCCTTGTCGTTGAGACCGTAGGCGACAACGTTGAACCACTTGCCGGACATGTTCAGCGGCATGCCGTGGGTGAGGTGGCCGCCTTCGGCCAGGCTCATGCCCATGATGGTGTCGCCCGGCTTGGCGAAGGCCATCAGCACGGCCTGGTTGGCCTGGGAGCCGGAGTTCGGCTGCACGTTCGCGGCCTCGGCGCCGAACAGTGCCTTGAGGCGGTCGATGGCGAGCTGCTCGGCCACATCGACATGCTCGCAGCCGCCGTAGTAACGCTTGCCGGGGTAACCCTCGGCGTACTTGTTGGTGAGCTGGGAGCCTTGAGCCTCCATGACCGCGGTGGAGACGTAGTTTTCGGAGGCGATCAGCTCGATGTGATCTTCCTGACGGCGGTTTTCTGCCTGCACGGCAGCCCAGAGTTCAGGGTCGACCTTGGCGAGGGTGTCTTGCGCGGAGAACATGGGGCGAAGTCTTCAGCGGTTGATTAAAAAGGAATTCTACCATGTGGTGCGCCGCCGCAAGCGAGTGGCCCCGGTGTTCGCTGGTGTGCCCCGGTGCCTCCGCCTCAGGGGTGAGGCAGTTCGTCCATGCTGCTGCCAAGATGGGTCTGGTCTGCCCAGCACTCCAGCCGCCACCCCTGCGCGTCGTGCGCGATCCAGTTGAGCGCCGCGTTCGGAATCGCGAAGTCGCGTGCGGCCTCGAGCGGCTTTCCGGACGCCAGCCGGTGGATGATGTCGAGCACGCCGCCATGGGTGACGACCAGCACTGTCTGCCCTGTGTGGGCGCGCAGGATCGCGTCCATTGCTTGACGCACGCGGGCATCGAACTCGGCCAGGCTCTCGCCGCCGCCGGGGAATGAGTAGGCCGGGTTGCGTCCTTTGAAGTGCCGCCAGACTTCAGGATGCTGGGCCTCGGCCTCATCATAGGTCCGCCCCTGGAGCACTCCGTAGTGGCGCTCGCGCAGCCCGCTGTGAGGTAGCGGCTGCAGCCCGCAGGCGCTGGCGGCTGCAGCTGCTGTCTGCAGTGCGCGGGCGAGGTCGCTGCTGTACAGCGCGTCGAAGCGGTGCGCGGACAATACGCGGGCGGTGGCGGCCGCCTGGCGGCGACCGGTGTCATTGAGCGGCACGTCGATATGCCCCTGGAGGCGCAATTCTGCGTTCCAGGGGGTTTCGCCATGGCGTACGAGACAGAAGCGGGTCAGCACGTTCTTACCAACCGTCCTTCTCGCCGCCTTCCTCGCCCCAGCCTCCGCCGCCGCTCGGGGCCTCGATGCGGATGGTGTCGAGGTCGACCTCCACCTTGGCATCGAGATTGCCCGTGACCAGCTGCGGGAAGGCAATCAGCAGGGCGATCATGATGATCTGGATGATCACGAATGCGACCGAGCCCGCATAGATCTCCTGGGTGCGCACGCCCGGCACGCGCTGCCCCGTGACGCGGTCGATGAAGGAGGATACGGGGGCCACGCTGCGCAGGTAGAAGAGCGCGAAGCCGAAGGGCGGCGTGAGGAAGGAGGTCTGCAGGTTCATCGCGATCAGGACCCCGAACCAGATCAGATCGATGCCAAGCTTGTCGGCGACCGGCGCGAGCAGCGGGATCAGGATGAAGGCGATCTCGAAGAAGTCGAGGAAGAAGCCGAGGAAGAAGATCATCGCATTCACGAACAGCAGAAAGCCGATCTGTCCGCCCGGAAGCTGGTCGAACAGATGCTCGACCCACTGCTTGCCATCGACTGCAGTGAACGTGAAGCTGAACACCGTGGCGCCGATGAGGATGAACATCACGAACACCGACAGCTTTGTCGTAGCTTCGAGCGCCTCCACCAGCTTGCCGAAGCTCAGACGGCGACGGGCGAGGGCCATCAGCAATGCGCCGAGTGCGCCCATCGCACCACCTTCGGTCGGCGTCGCGATGCCGAGGAAGATCGTGCCGAGTACCAGGAAGATCAGCGCCAGCGGGGGCACGAGCACGAAGGTGACGCGTTCGCTGATGCGTGACAGCAGGCCAAGGCCGAGCAGCTTGTTGATGCCGGCCAGAACGAGTGCCAGCGCGGTGCCGAAGGTGAGCGCCACCACCGCAACTTCCTCGCGCCCCGGTGGAACCGCGCTTCCGCTGAGTTGCGGGTAGATCCCGGCGAAGCCGATGGTGGCCAGCGCGATCAGGACGCCGAACACGACCAGTGAGCGAAGGCCCGAACTGCCATCGGGTTGGCGGAACTTGAGCGCCTCGGGCGGCAGGGCAGGCACCAGCTTGGGCCGGAAGATTGCCACGCCGATGATGAACAGGGCGTACATCGACACCAGAATGAAGGCGGGCAGGAAGGCGCCCTTGTACATGTCTCCGACGCTGCGACCGAGTTGGTCTGCCATCACGATCAACACCAGCGAGGGTGGAATCGCTTGTGCCAACGTGCCGGAGGCCGTGATCGCGCCGCATGCGATTGGCCGGCTGTAGCCGTAGCGCAGCATGATCGGCAGCGAAATCAGGCCCATCGAGATGACCGAGGCCGAGACGACGCCAGTGGTGGCGGCGAGCAGTGCGCCGACGAAGATCACCGCCAGCGCGAGGCCGCCGCGCACTGGGCCGAAGACCTGACCGGCGGTGTCGAGCAGGTCCTCGGCCATGCCGCTACGTTCGAGCACGAGCCCCATCAGGGTGAAGAAGGGGATGGCGAGCAGGATGTCGTTCTGCATGATGCCGAACACCCGCAGCGGCAGGGCCTGGAACAAGGTGCCTGGCAGCAGGCCAAGCTCCATGCCGATGAAGCCGAACAGCAAGCCGCAAGCCGCCAGCGCGAACGCGACCGGAAAGCCCGAAATCAGGAAGAACACGACGGCGCCGAACATGATCGGCGCGAGGTTGGCAGAAATGAACTCGATCATTGTCCGGCCTTGGCTGCAGGTGCGTCGGGTGCAGCGCCGGAGTCGGCGTGCGGGTCATGGGGCAAAGCCATCGGGTCGGGGCCAGCGCCGCGCAGGAAGGCGATGCGCTTGATCAGCTCCGACAGCCCTTGCAGGGCGAGCAGGCCGAAGCCGGCGGGAACGAGGGCATACAGGGGCCAGCGGATGAGGCCGCCAGCGTTCGACGATACCTCGCCGGTCTTGATTGCGGACATCACGATCGGCCAGGCAAAGACAGACAGCAGGTAGCACATCGGCAGCAGGAAGATGACGATTCCGCCGATATCAACCCAGGCGCGTGTACGCGCTGAAAACCTGTTCGACAGCACGTCGATGCGGACATGCGTGTTCTTGAGCAGGGCGTAGCCGCCGCCCAGCATGAAGACCGCCGCATAGAGGTACCACTGGATCTCGAGCATCGCGTTCGAGCCAATGTTGAGCGTCTTACGTACGATGGCATTGCCTGCGCTGATGAGGGTGGCTGCAAGCACGAGCCAGATCAGTGTGCGGCCGACGAGGTTGCTGATCGCATCGATCAGCCTGGATATCTTGAGTAGCGGTCCCATGGCAGGGCAGGCTTTCCTAAGGTGAATGCGTGCCGCGCGGACACGATTCCGCCCTCGTGTCCACGCGGCGCACGAGGGCGGTGATCATCAGGCAACGCCCTGCCGGAGCGGGTCATTGCCTCAGAGGTCGATCAGAGCTTCTGTGCCGCCATGTACTGGTCGTAGCTGCCATCCGCCAGCGGAATCCACTGATACTGGTCGCGCATGAAGCGCTCGTAGTCAGCGAACACCTTGCGCCAGTTGGCGTTGGTGTCGTTCAGTTCCTTGTAGACCTCGTTGCGTGCCTTGAGCGCGGCGTCCATGACTTCGCGCGGGAAGCGCTGCAGCTTGGCGCCTTCGGCGATGAGTTGCTTGAGCGCGGTCGGGTTGCGCGCGTCGTACATGGCCTGCATGTTGACGTGGGCGTGCGATGCCGCAATCTGCACGATCGTCTTGTACTCGGGCGACAGGGCGTTGTAGGCCTTGTCATTGACGTACAGCGAGATCTGCGCACCGCCTTCCCACCAGCCGGGGTAGTAGTAGAACGGAGCGACCTTGTGGAAGCCGAGCTTGAGATCATCGTAGGGGCCGACCCACTCGGTGGCGTCGATGGTGCCGCGCTCGAGCGCCTGATAGATCTCGCCGCCAGGAATGTTCTGCGGTACGCCGCCGAGCTTGCTGACGACGCGGCCGGCGAAGCCGCCGATGCGCATCTTGAGGCCGTTGAGGTCGGCCGGCGTCTTGATTTCCTTGCGGTACCAGCCACCCATCTGCGCGCCGCTGTTGCCCATCGGGAAGTTCACGATGTTGTAGCCAGCGAAGAACTCACGCATGAGCTTGAGGCCGTTGCCGTCGTAGAACCACGCCGTGAGCGAGCGCGAGTTCATGCCGAAGGGGATGGCGGTGTCGATGGCAAAGGTCTCGTCCTTGCCAAAGAAGTAGTAGCCGCAGGTATGGCCGCACTCGACCGTGCCCTGCTGTACGGCATCGACGACGCCGAAGGCCGGCACCAGTTCGCCCGGTGCATGAACCGAGACCTGGAACTTGCCGCCGGTGGCGTCCGATACCAGCTTGGCGAACACGTCGGCCGCGCCGTGGATGGTGTCGAGTGCCTTGGGGAAGCTCGAGGTCAGACGCCAGCGGACTTGTTCCTGTGCGTTGACGATGGCCGGTGCGGTGCCCGAGGCGAGGATGCCGGCAATGCCGGCGCTCTTGATGAATTTGCGACGCTCCATGGTTCCTCCTGTGGAAAAGCCTGTGTTCTGATGGTTCTCGGCTGACGACGATTATATGTAGCGCCTCGGGCGTCGAAAGCACGGAAAACCCTAATCGCCCCTGCGGCCGGGCAGGGCGTCGCCTTCAGCGGCCTGCAACCTTCATGTGCTCGATCAGTACCGAGCCGCACAGTTTGGCGCCGCGCGGCAGTGCATCGTTACCGATGGCGACGATGTTGCGGAACATGTCGCGCAGGTTGCCGGCGATGGTGACTTCCTCCACCGCGTGCTTGATCCGGCCCTTTTCCACCCAGAAGCCCGCCGCGCCGCGCGAGTAGTCTCCGGTCACATAGTTGACGCCGTGGCCGAGCAGCTCGGTGACCAGCAGGCCCTTGTCCATGTGCTTGATCAGGCCTGCGAGGTCCTTGTCGCCGGCCTTGACGATCAGGTTGTGCGAGCCGCCGGCGTTGGCGGTCGTCTGCATGCCAAGCTTGCGTGCCGAGTAGGCGGAAAGGAAGTAGCCGTTGAGTACGCCATCGGTGACGACTTCGCGGTCGCGGGTGGCGACGCCATCGCTGTCGAAGGGGCTGGAGCCGAAGGCGCGTTTGAGGTGGGGGCGCTCGGAGATGCTGACCAGCGGCGAGAAGACCTGCTGGCCAAGGCTGTCGAGCAGGAAGCTCGACTTGCGGTACAGCGAACCGCCGCTCACCGCCTGCACGAAGTTGCCGATCAGCGCCACCGCCAGCGGGGCCTCGAACAGCACCGGCACCTCGCAGGTGCGGATCTTCCGCGCCCCCAGGCGAGCAATGGCGCGTTCGCCGGCGCGGCGGCCGATCTCCTCCGGCGACATCAGCTCGGCCGGGTCGCGGCGCGAGTCGTACCAGTACTCGCGCTGCATCGCGTCGCCCTCGCCGGCGATCACCGAGCACGACAGGCCGTGGCGGGTGGTGGCATAGCCGCCGATGAAGCCGTGGCTGTTGGCCGATACGAAGTGCGACTGCTGGATCGAGGTGTTCGCCCCCTCAGAGTTGCTGATCTGCGGGCTTACCGCGAATGCTGCGTCCTCGCAGCGTCGAGCAAGCACGATCGCCTCATTGACGTCGATCGCCCAGGGGTGGAACAGGTCAAGCTCGGGCATGTCCTTGGCGCGCGCCATCAGTGCCGCATCGGCCAGGCCTGCGCAAGGGTCGGGCGCGGTGAAGCGCGCGATCGACAGCGCCGCGTCGACGGTGGCCTTGAGCGCCTTCCTGGAGAAGTCCGAGGTGCTGGCGTAACCGCGCTGCTGGCCGACGTACACCGTGACGCCGACGCCCTTGTCGCGGTTGTATTCGATGGTGTCGACTTCGCTCTTGCGTACTGCGATCGACTGGCCGAAGCCTTCCGAGACGTCGGTTTCGCACGCCGAGGCGCCGCGCTTTCGGGCGTACTTGAGAATGTCGGTGGCGATATCGGCGAGGTGCGCCTGGGAGAAGGAGAAGCCTTGAGCGGACATGGAGCGGGCCGGGTGCGTGCAAAGGCTATAATCTTAACCCGATCAAGCCAGCCCCCATGTCCGCAATGCGTCCAGATTCGCGCCAGTCCCCCCATCCCGAGTCCGACGACGAGGCCTATGCCGAACCGCCGAGCAAGAGTAGCCGCAAGCGCGAAATGCTGGCCTTGCAGGATCTCGGTGAGCAACTCGTCGCGCTGTCGGTAGACCAGTTGAAGAAGGTGCCCCTGCCCGAATCGCTGTTCGACGCCATCCGCGCCGCCCAGGGCTTCAAGATGGAAGCGCGCCGTCGCCAGCTGCAGTACATCGGCAAGCTGATGCGCAAGATCGACCCCGAGCCCATCCAGGCCCAGCTCGAAGTCTTCGCCGGCAATTCCGCTGCCGAGGTGGCGAAGATGCACCGCCTCGAACGCCTGCGTGCAGACCTGCTCGAGGACGACAAAGTGATCGGCGTCATCGCCGAGACCTGGCCGGGCGCCGATCTTCAATACCTGCGCACCCTGCGCCGCAACGCGCTCAAGGAGCGCGAGGCCGGCAAGCCGCCCAAGGCCTTCCGCGAGATTTTCCAGGTGCTGCGCCAGTTGCAGCTCCAGGCCGAGGCTGAAACTGAAGCAGAGGGTGCCGGACAGGATGATGCCGACGCGGACGACGGTGCTGAGAGCGGTAGTCACGCTCAATCCTGACCCCACATAAACCCATACCGAGAACTCCTGCATGAGCGAACACATCCGTATCGGCCTGGTGTCGATCAGCGACCGCGCCTCCGAAGGCACCTATGAGGACCAGGGTATTCCGGCCCTGAAGGATTGGCTGGGCAAGGCGCTGAGTTCGCCATGGACCGCCGAGGCTCGCCTGATTCCGGATGATCGTGCCACCATCGAACGTACCCTCGTCGACTTGGCCGATGTGGCCGGCTGCAACCTGATCCTCACCACCGGGGGTACCGGTCCGGCGCCGCGCGACGTCACACCGGAGGCCACGCTGGCCATCGGCGACAAGGAGATGCCGGGCTTCGGCGAGGAGATGCGCCGCATCAGCCTCAACTTCGTGCCCACCGCGATCCTGTCGCGTCAGGTCGCGGTGATCCGCGGCAAGAGCCTCATCATCAACCTGCCCGGCCAGCCCAAGTCGATCCGCGAGACGCTCGAGGGGGTGCGCGACGCGGAAGGCGCGGTGCGCCATGTCGGCATCTTCGCCGCGGTTCCGTACTGCATCGATCTCATCGGTGGGCCCTACATCGAGACCGACGAAGCCGTGGTCAAGGCCTTCCGGCCCAAGCATGCGATCCGTCCCCGGCAGGCCTGAGGCCGACGTGGAGACGGTGGCCGAGCTGTGCTGGGAGGAGCCCGCCGTCGCGCCCGGGGCGTCGGCGGGCTGCACGCCGATCGCTCGCCGCGCACGCTGGCGCTCGGAGAATGGACTGCCGCCGCCGCGCCGGGTGGTCGTCGCCGACGACACGATGAAAGCGGACACCGCCTGGCGTCTGGCCTGCGAGGGTACGGCAGTGCTCTGGCGCGGCGATTACCACAACGCCCGCCAGTTGTTGCAGGCCATGGGGCGCCGCGCCGATTCGCGTCCGCGCAAGCGCACGCAGGCGCCGGCTACGACGGCGGAGGTCTTTCATCTCCACCGCATGGCCCAGGCGCAGCGCGCGCGTACGCTCGGCATGCTGCTGATTCCGGTCGAGGCGGGCGGGCGCATCCCGCTGCGGCGCGCGCCCGACGTCGCTCAGGTGCTGGCCGAGGCGGTCGTGGGCACGCGCGATGCCGATCTGCTCGATGCGCCCTTCGTGATCTCGCTGCGCGAGTTGCTCGGCCTTGTTGGCGCGCACGAATGGCGCAGCAAGGGCGTGACGGTGGCGGCGCTCGGCGCGCTCATCCACCCATGGTATGGCGTGTTCTCGCCGATCCGCGGTGAATATCTCGACCTCGTCGCGCGCGCGCCCTTGCCGGCGAGCACGCTCGCCTTCGATATCGGCACCGGCACAGGCGTGATCGCGGCTGTACTCGCCCGCCGCGGGGTGGCGCGCGTGGTGGCGACCGACCAGGATCCGCGCGCGCTCGGCTGCGCCCGCGACAACCTTGCCCGGCTCGGCGTCGGCGAGCGGGTCGAGGTGGTCGAGGCCGATCTGTTCCCGCCCGGTCGTGCGCCGCTGGTGGTGTGCAATCCGCCCTGGGTGCCGGCCAAGCCGACGGCAGCAATCGAGCGCGCGGTCTACGACCCCGACAGCCGCATGCTGCGCGGCTTCCTCGAGGGCCTCGCCGAGCACCTGACGGCGGACGGTGAGGGCTGGCTGATCCTGTCCGACCTCGCCGAGCACCTCGGCCTGCGCACGCGCGCGCAGCTGCTGGGCTGGATCGAGGGCGCAGGCCTGCGTGTGCTCGGTCGAGAGGACATCCGCCCGCGCCACGCCAAGGCGGCTGACAGTGGCGATGCGCTGCACGCGGCGCGTGCAGCGGAGATCACCTCGCTGTGGCGGCTGGCTATTTCGGCATGATCCGGATCACCGGCCGCTGCAGGTGCTTGGCCGGTGGTGGCACCGACAGCTGACGCTGGCGTTCCTGCTCGCGCCACCAGGCGCGCAGGCCGAGCAGCACGGCGAGCACCAGTGCATACACGAGCGGTTCGAGCACGTCGGCCTTCACCAGCCACCAGAAGTGCAGTACGCCGAGGATGGCGATGCCGTAGGTGGCGCGGTGCAGGGCCTGCCACCTGCGCCCGCCCATGCGGCGGATGGCGAAGGTGTTGGAGGTCGCCGCGAGCGGAATCATCAGCACCAGGGCCGCGAAGCCCACGGTGACGAAGGGGCGCTCGAGGATGTCGCGTGCGATCGCGGGCCAGTCGAGATACAGGTCGAGCCAGATCCAGATTGCAAAATGGCCGAGCGCATAAGCGAAGGCGAACAAGCCCAGCATGCGGCGCAGGCGCAGCAGCCAGTGCAGGCCGCTGAGGCGGCGCAGGGGCGTGACCGCGAGCGTGAGCAGCAGCAGCCGCAGCGCCCAGTCGCCGGTTGCGTGGGTGAGGGTTTCGATCGGGTTGGCGCCGAGGGTGTCGGCCTGCCAGCCGAGGGCGAGCTGCCCTGCGGGGATCAGGCAGAGCACGAAGACGAGCGCCTTGATCGCGTTCAGCGCGAGCGGCGAGGGGGTGCGCAGCATCAGTAGTGCTTCCTCAGGTCCATGCCCTGGTAGAGGCTGGCGACCTGTTCGCCGTAGCCGTTGAACATCAGGGTCGGCCGTCGGCGCAGTTCGCCGATACGGCGCTCGGTAGCCTGGCTCCAGCGCGGATGCGAGACCTCCGGGTTGACGTTCGAGTAGAAGCCGTACTCCTGCGGTGCGGCGCGGTTCCAGGCGGTGGGCGGTTGCTTCTCCGTGAGGCGGATGGTGACAATGGACTTTGCGCTCTTGAAGCCGTACTTCCAGGGCACCACCAGGCGTACCGGGGCTCCGTTCTGGTTGGGCAGGGTCTCGCCATACAGGCCGACCGCGAGCAGGGTGAGCGGATGCAGTGCCTCATCCATGCGCAGGCCCTCGCCATAGGGCCAGTCGAGCACCGGGCGGCGGGTCATGATTTCGCGGTCGTAATGGGTCAGGAACTCGACGTACTTGGCGCTGCCGAGAGGATCGACCTCCTTGAGCAGGGCTGCGAGCGGGAAGCCCACCCAGGGGATCACCATCGACCAGCCTTCGACGCAGCGCATGCGGTAGATGCGCTCCTCGAGCGGCGCGAGCTTGATCAGGTCGTCGATGTCGAAGGTGCGCGGTTTGCCAGCCAGGCCTTCGACGCTCACCGTCCATGGACGCACAGCCATGCGACCCGCGTTACGCGCCGGGTCGTCCTTGCCGGTGCCGAATTCGTAGAAGTTGTTGTAGGTCGTGACCGACTGGTAATCAGTCTTCGCCTCGTCGGTGCTGAGTGCCGACGGTAGGCCGGCGAGGGCCGTATTGGTACTGCTTCGCGCGGCCCGTGCCGGGGATGTCAGTCCGTGCCAGAGCGCGGCGCCGGCGGCAAGGCCGACACCCGAGCGGGTGATGAAGGCGCGTCGGTTTTCGAACAGCCGACGGTCGGTGATTTCGGAATCGAGAATGTCTGAGGGGCGCTTGATGAGCATGAGAGTGGAGGCTGCACGAAAAAACGTTTGTGAAGTGTACGAACAGACGCGCTGAACGACGATCGGTTCAGTGCATCGTTGGCATAGCGGTGGCCGCATGTCGGCTCGGGGTGGTTTCGGCTAGAATCGGGCGCTTCCTTCAGTCAAGACGCCGAGTAGCCGAATGTCCGCCTCCATGAAGATCCACATCGACGACGTCCGCATTCAGGAGATCAAGGAGCTTGTGCCGCCCGCGCACGTGCTGCGTGAGTTTCCGGCCACTCCGAAGTCGGCAGAGGTCGCTTACGAGGCGCGCCAGGCCATCCACCGCATTCTCTACGGCGCGGATGACCGCCTGCTGGTGGTGATCGGGCCGTGCTCCATCCACGATCCCGATGCCGCGATCGAGTACGCCACCCGGCTCAAGACCGAGGCCGAGCGCCTCAAGGACGACCTGCTGGTGGTGATGCGCGTGTATTTCGAGAAGCCGCGCACCACGGTGGGCTGGAAGGGGCTGATCAACGACCCCGGGCTGGACAACAGCTTCCGTATCAACGACGGCGTGCGCCTGGCGCGCAAGCTGCTGTGGGAGGTCAACGAGCTCGGCCTGCCCGCCGGTACCGAGTTCCTTGACATGATCACGCCGCAGTACATCGGCGACCTCATCTCCTGGGGCGCGATCGGTGCGCGCACGACCGAGAGCCAGGTGCACCGCGAGCTTGCCTCCGGCCTGTCCTGTCCGGTTGGCTTCAAGAACGGTACCGATGGCAACCTGCGCATCGCCGTTGATGCGATCAAGGCCGCGCAGGCGCCGCACCACTTCCTGTCGGTAACCAAGGCCGGTCACTCGGCCATCGTGTCGACCCGCGGCAACGAGGACTGCCACGCCATCCTGCGCGGCGGCAAGGAACCCAACTTCGATGCGGCCAGTGTCGAGGCTGCCTCGCGCGAGCTTGCTGGCGCCGGCGTGTGCTCCAAGCTGATGGTCGATTTCTCCCACGCCAACAGCCGCAAGCAGCACCGCCTGCAGATCGAGGTTGCGCGTGACGTGGCCGGGCAGATGGCGGCCGGTGACGATCGCATCATGGGCGTGATGGTCGAGTCCCATCTCAACGAAGGCCGCCAGGACTTGGTGCCGGGCAAGGCGCTCGAGTACGGCAAGAGCATCACCGATGCCTGCATCGGCTGGGAGGATAGTGTCGAGGTGCTCGATATCCTCGCCGAGGCTGTGCGCCAGCGCCGCGTCAAGCGCGCAGCCGAGTTCGAGTGAGCCTCGGTTCCTGACGGCACGACGCGTCCTGCCGTCAGCGGGTCGCGCACGTTTACAGTGAGCGGGCGGAGTCGGGGCCATGGCCTTGCTTGAGCCGCGGCTGCGCAAGATCATCCATTGCGATTGCGACTGCTTCTATGCCGCGATCGAGATGCGCGACGACCCCGCGCTCGTCGGCCGGCCGGTGGCCGTTGGCGGGCGCGCCGAGACGCGCGGTGTGATCGCCACCTGCAACTACGAGGCGCGCGCCTTCGGTGTGCATTCGGCAATGCCGACGGCGCGCGCGCTGCAACGCTGTCCCCAGCTCATCCTGCTGGCGCCGGATTTCGAGCGCTATCGCGCAGCCTCGCGCCAGATCCTCGCCATCTATCGCGACTACACCCCGCTGGTCGAGCCCCTGTCGCTGGACGAAGCCTACCTGGATGTGAGTGGCGTCGAGCGCTGCCGGGGCTCTGCCACGCTGATGGCGCAGGAGATCCGGGCGCGCATCCATGCCGAGGTCGGTATTACCGCCTCAGCGGGCATCGCGCCCAACAAGTTCATCGCCAAGGTGGCGAGTGACTGGAACAAGCCCGACGGGCAGTTCGTGGTGCGGCCCGAAGAGGTGGATGCGTTCGTTGCAGCGCTGCCGGTGAAGAAGATCTTCGGCGTTGGCAAGGTAACCGCGGAGAAGCTCAGCCGGCTTGGCGTGAATACCTGTGGCGAGCTGCGGGCCTGGAGCGCGGCCGAGCTGACCCGTGAGTTCGGCAGCTTTGGCGCCAGCCTCTACCGGCTGTGCCGGGGCATCGACGAGCGCCCGGTGCAGCCCGACCGGGTGCGCAAGTCGCTGTCGGTGGAGACCACCTATACGCCGGACCTGCGCGATCTGGCCTCGTGCCGGAGCGCGTTGCTGGCGCTGCTGGAGGACTTTCGCCGCCGCTTCGAGCGGGCACAGGACCGGCCTCCGGTCCACAAGGCCTTCGTCAAGGTGAGGTTCGCCGACTTCAGCCGCACCACGGCGGAGTGCGTCAGTAGTGCGCCCGATGAGGGCGTTTGGCTGCGGCTGCTGGACGAAGCTCACGCCCGCAGCCCGCTGGCGGTGCGCCTGCTCGGGGTCGGCGTGCGTTTTGCGGCCGAGGCCGCGGACCCTGGCCCGGCACAGATCCCGCTTTTCGACCCTGCGCCGGGCGGATGAACGTCAGGCGTTCTTGCGCTTCTGCCACAGCACGTCGCCGCGGCCGCCGGCGCGGTTGAGCACGCGGCCGAGCACGAACAGCAGATCAGACAGGCGGTTGAGGTACTGGCGCGGGGCGTCATTGACCGCTTCTTCCAGTGCCAGCGCCACCAGCGCGCGTTCGGCGCGACGGCACACGGTGCGGGCGTGGTGGGCGTAGGCCGCAGCGCGGGTGCCACCGGGCAGGATGAAGTCCTTGAGCGGCTCGAGGTCGTCGTTGAAGCGGTCGAGCTCCTCTTCGAGGTGGGTCACCTGCTTGTCGGTGATCATGCTCATGCCCGGGATGCAGACCTCGCCGCCGAGATCGAAGAGGTCGTGCTGCACGTTGGTGAGCAGGGCGCGCACCTCCTCGGGAAGCTCCTCGCACAGTAGCAGGCCGATGATGGCGTTGGTCTCGTCCACCTCGCCCAGGGCATGGATGCGCAGGCTGTTCTTGGAGACGCGCTTGCCGTCGCCCAGGCCGGTGGTGCCGGCGTCGCCGGTACGGGTGTAGATCTTGGAGAGGCGGTTACCCATGGTGTGCTCGTGTCCCGTGGTTGGTTGACGTAAGCGTCAATTATAGGCGCCGCTTGCGCCTGCATGCCATGCGCTGAAATTGACTTGTTGCCGGGCGAGGACGTAGCATGCAATACGTTGTGTATTACAAAAATGGCAAGGAGCCGACACGATGACCCTGTCGATCCGTCTCGACCCCGAACTCGAGTCCGAACTCGCGCGTGCTGCGGCGCAGACCGGGCGCAGCAAGAGCGAACTGGTGAAGGCCAGCTTGCGGGAGTATCTCGCCCGCGTCGCGCCGCGCAAGACACCGTATGAACTCGGTAAGGATCTTTTCGGAGGCCCCGACGCAGGACCGGGCGACCTCGCCGAACGCCGCAAGGACTATCTCTCGGAGTCGCTGCGTGCGAAGCATGATCGTTGACGCGGGTCCGCTGCTGGCATTGTTCAACCCGGCCGACCGACACCATCAGGCATGCGTGTCCTTCCTGCGCGGCAACGAGGTTTCGCTGGTGACGACCTGGCCCGTGCTGACCGAGGTCATGCATCTGCTGCGCTACAGTGTGGACGCGCAGTTGCGCCTGCTGAGCTGGATCGATCGCGGCGGGCTGGCGATCGTCGAACTGGAGCAAGGTTGCGTTGGCGCCATCGCCGCCCTGATGGACAAGTACCGTGACCGTCCGATGGATCTCGCAGACGCCTCTGTCGTGCAGCTTTCCACACAGAGTGGCTGTCGCGAGGTGCTGTCGATCGACAGCGACTTCGACGTTTACCGGCTGCCGGATGGCGCCTGGCTCAACAACCCGCTGCGCGACAATACGCCTTGAATTGCGCCCCGCGCGCGCAACCGAAGAACACGGCTTGAACTTCTCTCATATCTGGACCCTTCATGAAATCCGCTGAAATCCGCGACGCCTTCCTCAAATTCTTCGAATCCAAGGGCCACCAGATCGTGGCCTCGAGTTCGCTCGTACCGCACGAAGACCCGACGCTGCTGTTTACCAACGCCGGGATGAACCAGTTCAAGGATGTGTTCCTCGGCTTCGACAAGCGTGCCTACACGCGCGCCACCACCTCGCAGAAGTGCGTGCGCGCCGGCGGCAAGCACAACGACCTCGAGAACGTCGGCTACACCGCGCGCCACCACACCTTTTTCGAGATGCTGGGCAACTTCAGCTTCGGCGACTACTTCAAGCGCGATGCGATTTCGTACGCCTGGGAGCTGCTCACCGAGGTCTTCAAGCTGCCCAAGGACAAGCTCTGGGTCACCGTGTATGCCGAGGACGATGAGGCCTACGACATCTGGACCAAGGAAGTCGGCGTGCCCGCCGAGCGCGTGATCCGCATCGGCGACAACAAGGGCGCGCGCTACGCCTCGGACAACTTCTGGATGATGGGCGATACGGGGCCTTGCGGTCCGTGCACCGAGATCTTCTACGACCACGGCGAGCACATCTGGGGCGGCCCCCCGGGATCGCCCGAGGAAGACGGCGACCGCTACATCGAGATCTGGAACAACGTGTTTATGCAGTTCAACCGCGATGAGCAGGGCGTGATGCATCCGCTGCCCAAGCCCTCGGTGGACACCGGCATGGGTCTGGAGCGCATCTCGGCGGTGCTGCAGGGCGTGCACGCCAACTACGAGATCGACCTGTTCCAGGCGTTGATCAAGGCCGCTGCCCGCGAAACCTCATCTGCCAATAAACCGGCCGACATGGACTCGCCGTCGCTGAAGGTGCTGGCCGACCACATCCGTGCCTGTTCCTTCCTGATCGCCGATGGCGTGATCCCGGGCAACGAAGGTCGCGGCTACGTGCTGCGTCGCATCATCCGCCGTGCGATCCGCCACGGTTACAAGCTTGGCGCGCGCGCCGCCTTCTTCCACAAGATGGTGCCAGACCTCGTCGGCGAGATGGGCAGCGCCTATCTCGAGCTCAAGGACGGCGAGCGCCGCATCGTGGACGTGCTGCGCCAGGAAGAAGAGCGCTTCTTCGCCACCATCGAGAACGGCATGGCGATCGTCGAGGCCGAGCTCGCGGCGATGGAGGCCGCGGGCAAGAAGGTCTTCGACGGCAACACCGCTTTCAAGCTGCACGACACCTACGGCTTCCCGCTCGACCTCACCGCGGACATCTGCCGAGAGCGTGATGTGACCGTCGATGCCCTCGCCTTCGACGCCGCGATGGCACGCCAGAAGGAGCAGGCGCGTGCCGCAGGCAAGTTCAAGATGGCGGCCAACCTGGACTACGACGGCCCCGAGACCGCCTTCCACGGCTACACGCTGCTGGAGGAGAAGGGCAACATCCTCGCGCTGTACAAGGATGGCGCACCGGTCAATGAGCTGCTCGAGGGCGAGATGGGGGTGGTGGTGCTCGACCACACGCCGTTCTACGCCGAATCCGGCGGCCAGGTCGGCGACCGCGGCGAGCTGCGCGGCGGCGCAGGCATCTTCGGTGTGGAAGATACGCAGAAGATCCAGGCCGCGGTGTTCGGCCACCACGGCGTGGTGCGCACCGGCAGGCTGTCGGTGGGCCAGGGCGTGAGCGCCCGGGTGGACGTGGCCGCACGAGCCGCCACCGCGCGCAACCATTCGGTCACCCACATCATGCACAAGGCCCTGCGCGAGGTGCTCGGCGCCCACGTGCAGCAGAAGGGCTCGCTGGTGGACCCCGACAAGACCCGCTTCGACTTCGCCCACACTGCGCCGATGACGGCCGAGGAGATCCGTGAGGTCGAGGAGTTGGTGAACCGTGAGGTCCTCGCCAACACCGACACCCGCGCCGAGGTGATGGCGCTGGAAGCAGCGCAGAAGTCCGGCGCGATGATGCTGTTCGGCGAGAAGTACGCCGACGAGGTGCGCGTGCTGTCGATCGGCAGCTCCAAGGAGTTGTGTGGCGGGACCCATGTCGAGCGTACTGGCGACATCGGCCTGTTCAAGATCGTCGGCGAGGGCGGCGTCGCCGCCGGCATCCGCCGTGTGGAGGCGATCACCGGTGAGAACGCGCTGCGCTACACCCAGGAGCAGGAGCGTCGCGTGCAGGGCATGTCCGCATTGCTCAAGGTCCAGCCCGACGAGGTCGCCGAGCGCGTCGCCGGCATTCTCGACAACGTACGCGCGCTGGAGAAGGAACTCGCCCGCCTCAAGGGCAAGCTTGCCGCCAGCCAGGGTGACGAGCTGGTGAGCCAGGCGGTGGAGCTTGGCGGCCTCAAGGTGCTCGCCGCGATGCTCGAAGGCGCTGACGTGCCGACCTTGCGCGACACCATGGACAAGCTCAAGGACAAGCTCAAGTCGGCCGCGATCGTGCTGGCGAGCGTGGGCGAGGGCAAGGTCAGCCTGATCGCCGGTGTCACCGCGGACCACACCGCCAAGGTCAAGGCCGGCGAGCTGGTCAACTTTGTCGCCCAGCAGGTCGGCGGCAAGGGCGGCGGCCGTCCCGACATGGCCCAGGCTGGCGGCACCCAGCCGGAGAACCTGCCGGCGGCGCTGGCGGCGGTGAAGGACTGGGTGGCGGCGAAGCTCTGAGCGGCTTCGCACGGTAGGGCACGGGCAGCGTCATCGCCGCCCGTGCAACACGTCATGCGCCGTACTTGCGTGCCAGCGTGTCGTGCAGGGCGACGAACTCTTGCGACAGCTTGTGCTTGGGATCGAGGTGGACCATCGGTTTGGCCTGCTCGTGCGATTCCTTGATCTTCACCGAAGCCGACAGGTAGGGCTGCAACACGGGCAGACCTTCATCGATGAGTTCCTGCACCACCTTTTGCGGCAGGGTGGCGCGCGGCTGGAACTGGTTGACCACGATGCCCTCGACCTGCAGGTTGCGGTTGTGGTCGGACTTGATCTCCTGCACGTTCTCGAGCAGCGCGTACAGGGCCTTGCGCGAAAACTCGTCGCAGTCGAAGGGGATCAGGCAGGCGTCGGCCGCGATCAGCGCCGAACGGGTGAAGAAGTTGAGCGCGGGCGGCGTGTCGATGTAGACGCAGTCGAAGTCCTTTGCCAGCTCTTCGAGCGCATCGCGCAGCTTGTAGATCTTGTAGCGCGACTCGAGTTTGGACTGCAGCTCCTCGAGTTGCGGATGCGAGGGCATCACGTGCAGGCCCTCGAAAGGGGTGGCGACGATGAAGTCCTCGGTGCTGCGCGGGTTGAGCTTGAAGTTGAGTGTCTGGTCGAAGAAATCCGCCAGTGTGGCTTCGAGGTCCTCGCCATTCGCGCCGAGGAGGTATTGGGTCGAGTTGCCTTGCGGGTCGAGGTCCACGACGAGGGTGCGCTTGCCCTGTTGCGCGCTGATCGCCGCCAGGTTGCAGGTGATGGTGGATTTGCCGACTCCGCCCTTCTGATTGAACACCACTCGCCGCATGCCTTTCTCCCCCTGTTCGTATGCGCCACGCCCTGCCTGCGGCGCGTCCGGAGCCCGCATTCTGCCAAAAACGGCCGCTGGCGGGGTGTGTGGCGGTGTCCATCGCCGTCGTGATGCGCCAGATCAGTCCGGCGCGATGCCAAATGGGGGCGGCTGCGCTAAACTTCCGCGACGTCAATCGAGGTCGTTCCTGCGCCGCTCGACGCGCAGCCACAAAAACAATTCCGCTTTTCCGAGAACATCCCGAACGATGCCCACGCAGCGCGACCGTCCCGGTCCGCTGTCGCCCCGCGGGCGAAGTGCTCGCCCGCGTTTCAGACACGACATACCTCAAGACTCGCAGAGGGGAGAACATGGACCAGGATTTCATCGCCGCCGCACTCGACTATCACCGCTCGCCGACACGCGGCAAGATTTCAGTCGTGCCCACCAAGGGGCTCACCAACCAGCGCGACCTCGCGCTTGCCTATTCGCCCGGCGTGGCGGCAGCCTGCGACGCCATCGTTGCCGATCCTGCGGAGGCCTTCGAACTCACCAGCCGTGGCAATCTGGTTGCGGTGGTCACCAACGGTACAGCGGTGCTCGGCCTGGGCAACATCGGGCCGCTGGCCTCGAAGCCGGTCATGGAGGGCAAGGGCTGCCTGTTCAAGAAGTTCGCCAATATCGACGTCTTCGATATCGAACTGGCAGAGAATGATCCCGACAAGCTGATCGAGATCATCGCCGCGCTCGAGCCCACGTTGGGCGGTATCAATCTCGAGGACATCAAGGCGCCCGAGTGCTTCTATATCGAGCAGAAGCTGCGCGAGCGCATGAAGATCCCGGTCTTCCATGACGACCAGCACGGCACCGCCATCATCTCTGCCGCGGGCCTGCTCAATGGCCTCAAGGTCATCGGCAAGGACATCGACAAGGTCAAGCTGGTGTGCTCGGGTGCCGGCGCGGCGGCGATCGCCTGCCTCGACCTGATGGTCAGCCTCGGTCTGAAGCGCGAGAACATCTTCGTCTGCGACTCCAAGGGGGTGATCTTCGTGGGCCGCGAGGCCAACATGGAGCCGACCAAGGCGCGCTACGCCCAGACGACCGATGCGCGCACGCTGGGCGATGCGATTGTCGGTGCCGACGTCTTCCTTGGCCTGTCCACCGCCGGTGTGCTCAAGCCCGAGATGGTCGCGAAGATGGCCGACCAGCCGCTGATCTTCGCGCTCGCCAACCCGAACCCCGAGATCCTGCCGGCCGACGCCAAGGCCGTGCGTCCGGACTGCATCGTCGCTACCGGCCGTTCGGACTTCCCGAACCAGGTCAATAACGTGCTGTGCTTCCCCTTCATCTTCCGTGGTGCGCTGGATGTGGGCGCGACCACGATCAACGAGGAGATGAAGCTCGCCTGCGTGAAGGCGATCGCCGAACTGGCCGAAGCCGAGGCCAGCGACATCGTCGCCAGCGCCTACGGTGGCCAGGAGCTGAGCTTCGGCCCCGAGTACATCATCCCCAAGCCCTTCGATCCGCGCCTGATCGTCAAGATCGCCCCCGCGGTGGCGAGGGCGGCGATGGACTCGGGCGTGGCGACCAAGCCGATCGAGGATTTCGACGCCTACGTCACCAGCCTCAACGCCTTCGTCTATCAGTCCGGCATCGTCATGAAGCCCGTGTTCTCGGCGGCCAAGGCCGTGCCGCCCGAGCAAAAGCGCGTGATCTACTGCGAGGGTGAGGACGAGCGCGTGTTGCACGCAGTGCGCGTGGTGCTCGACGAAGGCCTGGCGCGCCCGATCCTGATCGGCCGTCCCGAGGTCATCGAGATGCGCATCAAGAAGATCGGCCTCAACCTCCGGCCCGAGCGCGACTTCGAGATCGTCAATCCGGAATCCGATCCGCGCTACCGCGAACTGTGGAACGAGTACTACCGGTTGATGAAGCGCGACGGCGTGACGCCCGACCTCGCCAAGGCCAAGATCCGCCGCGATACCACCCTGATCGGCGCCATGCTGCTGCGCCGCGGGGACGCCGACGCGATGGTGTGCGGCACCTTCGGTACCTACGATTACCATCTCAAGCAGGTGGAGGACGTCATTGGCCTCGCGCCGGGCGCCAAGCAGTTCGCAGCGATGAACCTGCTGCTGCTGTCCAAGCGCATGCTGGCGATCACCGATACCTACGTCAATGAGAATCCGAGCGCCGCAGAGGTGGCCGAGATTGCCCGCATGGCTGCTGAAGAGCTGAGCCGTTTTGGCATCGAGCCGAGCGTGGCGCTGCTGTCGCACTCCAACTTTGGCAGCTCGGGCTCGGCCTCGGCACGCAAGATGCGCGAAGCCTGCGAGATCCTGCGTGCGACCGTGCCTGGCCTGAATGTCGATGGCGAGATGCACGGCGATGCCGCGCTCTCCGAAGAGATTCGCGACAAGCTGCACCCGGACTCCGACCTGAAGGGCGAAGCCAACCTGCTGGTGATGCCCAACCTCGACGCCGCCAACATCTCCTTCAACCTGATGAAGATGGCGAATGGCGATGGCGTGTCGGTTGGGCCGATCCTGCTCGGGGCGGCGAAGTCGGTGCACATCGTGACGCCGTCGGCGACCGTGCGCCGGCTGGTGAACATGACAGCGCTCGCCGTAGTGGATGCCAAGGAGTCGCGCAACGCCAGAGCTTGATTCGGGCGGGTGCTTTTGATGTGGGCGCAGGCGTCGCCCATGACATGGGGTGGCCGCGCGAGCGGCTGCCCCACATCGTTTCAAGGGAGCATGCGGTCTTGATTGCATTGCCTGATCTTCCGTCGCGTCCGCTCTGTGTGGTCGGGGCGGCGCTGTTGCTTGCCTTCTCGGCACCCGTGCAGGCTGGCGATTGGTTGCTCGCGGCGACCGACACACGAGTCGTTCCCGGCCAACGCTTCGAGGTCGTCGTCGTCGCTGCGGGTAGCTCGGCACAGTGGCCGGATCGACTGCCGGCGCGTATCGAGCTGCCCGGCGGCTCGCCCCAGGTCGCGATCGAACTGGTGGCCATGGCCGCGGCTCCAGGGGCTGCGGGCCAGCGGCGCTACTTTGCGCGCTGGCCGATGGAGGTCAATGGCGTGGTCACGCTGGCCCTGGCTGACCAGCCGCAGGCGCGTTTGCTGCTGGCCGCCGCCGCAACGACCGCCACCGATTCAGCGGAGCTTTCGCCAGCGGGCGCACTCGAGCAGATGGCGCCCGTTGCCAGGATGGCTGCCGGCACGCCGCCGGTCGAGCCGTCGGGCCTCGCCTTCCATGAGCCGATGTACTTCCTGGTCGGTGGCAGGGACCCGGTGTCGGCGCGTTTTCAGTTCAGCTTCAAGTACCGCATCTTCGCCGAGCAGGGCATCGTCGGCGAGAATATCCCGGTGGCGACAGGGCTGTACTTTGGCTTCACCCAGACCTCCTTGTGGGATCTGCAGTCCGAATCCAAGCCCTTTCGCGACTCGAGCTTCCGGCCAACGCTGTTCTACAGCGTCGCAGCGACAGACGCCGAGGATCGCCTCGCGCTGACCTTGTCCGGCGGCTACGAACATGAGTCGAACGGCAAGGAGGACACGCCGTCGCGCAGTATCGACCTCCTGTTCCTGCGCGCCGAGGGGCGTTACCTGTTTGCCGACGGACGCACCTATCTCGGTGTGGCGCCAAAGCTGTGGACTTATCTCGATCGTGACGACAACCCGGATATCGCTCGCTACCGTGGCCATGGCGAGCTCGCACTGCGTCTCGGGCGCGATGACGGCTTGCTGTTCTCCGCACTGGTCCGGCGCGGGACTGCCGGCAAGATCGGTACGCAGTACGACCTGTCCTACCCCATCCGGCGCAGCGTGTTTTCCGGTGTGGGCGCATTCGTGCACCTGCAGGCCTACAGAGGGTACGGCGAGACCCTGCTCGAGTACGACGAGAAGAAGGACCCACAGTACCGACTGGGGATTTCGCTGGTACGCTGAGCGCCATCATGAGGAGCCGCCCATCTGGGCGGGCAACGACAAAGAGGAGATCACGCATGAGCCACGCGATTCGTTTTCACCGCACCGGCGGCCCCGAAGTCCTGCAGTGGGAGGCGGTTGTGTTGCCGCCTCCGGCGGCGGGCGAGGTGCGGCTGCGCCACCACGCGGTTGGACTCAACTTCATCGATACCTATCATCGCAGCGGGCTCTATCCGCTTGCGCTGCCCTCCGGTCTGGGCATGGAGGCGGCGGGCGTGGTCGAGGCGGTGGGCGAGGGCGTTACCGAGGTGAAGGCAGGCGACCGCGTGGCCTACACCAACGGCCCGCTCGATGCTTATTCCGAGCAGCGCAACATCCCGGCGCGCTTCCTGGTGCCACTGCCCGACGACATCTCCTTCGAGCAGGGCGCGGCGATGATGCTGCAGGGAATCACCGCACACTATCTGTTGCATTCGACCTACCCAGTGAAGGCCGGCGAGACGATCCTGGTGCATGCGGCCGCGGGCGGCGTGGGCTCGATCCTCGTACAGTGGGCCAAGCTGCTCGGCGCCACCGTGATCGGCACGGTGGGCAATGACGACAAGGCGGCGCGCGCGCTGGCACTTGGTTGCGACCACGTCATCGTCTATGCGCGCGAGCGCTTTCCCGAGCGCGTGCGCGAACTGACCGCGGGTAGGGGCGTGGCCGTGGTCTATGACTCGGTCGGACGCGACACCTTCCTCGACTCGGTGTCCTGCCTGCAGCGGCGCGGTACCATGGTGAGCTATGGCAATGCCACCGGGCCGGTTGCGCCGTTCGACTGCGCGCTGTTGCACAAGTCGGGCTCGGTGTTCGTGACCCGCCCCGGTCTGCCCGACTACATCGCCACGCGCGAGGAGTTGCTCGAGCGTGCAGCAGCGCTGTTCGAGGTGGTGCGCGGCGGCAAGGTCCGGATCGAGATCATGCAGCGCTTTGCGCTCAAGGATGCCGCACAGGCGCATCGTGAGCTCGAAGGGCGTAGAACGACCGGTTCCACGGTGCTGCTGCCCTGAGTACGGGCGAGGGGGCGGGTCGGGTAGAATTGGCGCCATGAATTCCGCAGCCAGTTCCCCGGGCGAGTCGAGCCTCGCCCCCAGCGCTCCGCGCTTCGTCCACCTTCGCCTGCACTCCGAATACTCGATCACCGACGGTATCGTCCAGCTCGACCAGGCGATCGCCGTCGCCGCGGCCGATGGCATGCCGGCGCTCGGCATGTCCGATCTTGCCAACCTGTTCGGCATGGTCAAGTTCTACAAGGGTGCGCGTGGCAAGGGCATCAAGCCGATCATCGGCGTAGATGCCTGGATCCAGAACGAAGCCGAGCGCGACAAGCCGCAGCGCGTGCTGCTCATCTGCAAGAGCCGTGCAGGCTACGGTCAGCTGTGCGAGCTGCTGACGCGCGCCTATCTGGAGAACAAGCACCGCGGCCGTGCCGAGATGCGTCGTGCGTGGTTCGAGGGCGGTGCAGCGAGCGAACTGTTGTGCCTGTCAGGTGCGATGAGCGGCGACATCGGCGCCGCCATCGCTGCCGGCAACCGCGACCTTGCCGAGCAACTCGCGGCCGACTGGGCCCGCCTCTTCCCGGGTGCGTTCTACATCGAGGTCCAGCGCGCCGGCCATCCCGGCACCGAAGCATACATACGCCATGCGGTGGACATCGCCGGGCGGCTCGGCCTGCCGGTGGTGGCGACCCACCCGGTGCAGTTCCTCAAGCGCGAGGACTTCCGCGCCCACGAGGCGCGCGTGTGCATTGCCCAGGGCTATGTGCTCGCCGACAAGCGCAGGCCGCGCGACTTCACCGAGGAGCAGTACCTCAAGAGCCAGGCCGAAATGTGCGAGCTCTTCGCCGACCTCCCCGAGGCGCTCGAGAACGCGGTCGAGATCGCACGCCGCTGCTCGCTCACGGTACAGCTGGGCAAGAACTTCCTGCCGCTGTTCCCGACCCCCGAGGGCATGACGCTGGACGACTTTCTCGTCCACGAGGCCAAGGCCGGCCTCGAGCGGCGCCTCGCCCAGCTCTACCCCCATCCCGAAGAACGCGAGAAGCAGCGTCCGCGCTATGAGGAGCGGCTCAAGTTCGAGACCGACACCATCATCCAGATGGGTTTTCCGGGCTACTTCCTGATCGTTGCCGACTTCATTCGCTGGGGCAAGAAGAACGGCGTGCCGGTCGGTCCGGGCCGCGGCTCGGGCGCGGGTTCGCTGGTGGCCTATTCGCTCGACATCACCGACCTCGACCCGCTCGAGTACGCGCTGCTGTTCGAGCGCTTCCTGAACCCGGAGCGGGTGTCGATGCCCGACTTCGACATCGACTTCTGCCAGGACAACCGCTACCGCGTCATCGAGTACGTGCGCGAGCGCTACGGCAAGGACGCAGTCAGCCAGATCGCCACCTTCGGCACCATGGCATCGAAGGCGGTGGTGCGTGACGTGGGCCGTGTGCTCGACCTGCCCTACGGCCTGTGCGACCGCCTGTCCAAGCTGATCCCGATCGAGGGCGCCAAGCCCGTCTCGCTGAACAAAGCCTACGAGATGGAGCCGCAGATCGGCGAGATGATGAAGGACGGCAACGACGGCGAGGCCATCCAGACCTTGTGGGGCCTGGCGCAGCCGCTCGAGGGCCTGTCCCGCAACGTCGGCATGCACGCCGGCGGCGTGCTGATCGCGCCAGGCAAGCTCACCGACTTCTGCCCGCTCTACATCGCCGACGGCGATGACGCCACGCCGGTTTCCCAGTTCGACAAGGACGACGTCGAAGCCGTCGGCCTGGTCAAGTTCGACTTCCTCGGCCTGCGCAACCTCACCATCATCGAGCTCGCGCTGGAGTACATCGAGCGCATGACGGGGAACCGCCCCGACCTCATGAGCCTGGGCTTCGAGGACCCCGCCGCCTACCAGATCCTGAAGGACGCCAACACCACGGCGATCTTCCAGGTCGAATCGGACGGCATGAAGAAGCTGCTCAAGAAGCTCGCGCCCGACCGCTTCGAGGACATCATCGCGGTGCTCGCGCTCTACCGCCCCGGTCCGCTCGGCTCGGGCATGGTGGATGACTTCATCCTGCGCAAGAAGGGCCAGCAGGAGATCGACTACTTCCACCCCGACCTGAAAGCCTGCCTGGAACCGACCTACGGCGTCATCGTGTACCAGGAACAGGTGATGCAGATCTCGCAGATCATCGGCGGCTACACCCTGGGCGGCGCCGACATGCTGCGTCGCGCGATGGGCAAGAAGAAGGCCGATGAGATGGCCAAGCATCGCGCCACCATTGCCGAGGGCGCCAAGCACAAGGGCTACGATCCGGCGCTCGCCGAGCAACTCTTCGACCTGATGACCAAGTTCGCGGAGTACGGCTTCAACAAGTCGCACACCGCCGCCTACGCGGTCGTCACCTACCACACTGCCTGGCTCAAGGCGCACCACTGCGCTGCCTTCATGGCGGCGACGATGTCGTCCGACCTGGACAATACCGACACCGTCAAGATCTTCTACGAGGATACGGTCGCCAACGGCATCGCGGTGTTGCCGCCGGACGTGAACGAATCCGACTACCGCTTCGTGCCGGTGGACCGCAAGACCATCCGCTACGGCCTGGGTGCGGTGAAGGGCGTGGGTGAGCCAGCGGTGCGGGCGATCCTCGCGGCGCGCGAGAAAGCGGGTGTTTTCCGCGACCTGTTCGATTTTTGCGAGCGCGTCGACCGCCGCATGGTGAACCGCCGCGTCATCGAGGCGCTCATCCGCGCCGGCGCAATGGACACGTTGTCAGGCCACCAGGGCCTGGACCGCGCCCAGCTGATGGCCACCGTGGCACTGGCGATGGAAGCTGCCGAGCAGGCGGCGGCCAACGCCATGCAGGGAGGCCTTTTCGACCTGATGCCGGAGGCTGCGGGTGCGGCGCCCGAGTTCGCCAGGATCCGCCCCTGGACCGAGCGCGAGCGGCTCAAGGAGGAGAAGCTTGCGATCGGCTTCTTCCTCTCCGGCCACCCATTCAATGCCTTCAAGTCCGAGGTGCGTCGCTTCGTCCGCCGTACGCTGGCCCAGCTCGAGCCCTCGCGCGACCTGACCATGCTCGCTGGCGTTGTGATGGAGCAGCGCACCAAGGTTGGCAACCGCGGCAAGATGGCCTTCATTCTGCTCGATGATGGCACCCAGCCGCGCGAGGTCACGGTGTACTCCGAGGTTCTGGAGGCCAGCCGCGGCAAGATCGTCACCGACGAGGTGCTGGTGGTCGAGGCCAAGGTGAGCAACGACGACTTCTCCGGCGGGCTGCGCATCAACGCCGACCGCCTGCTCACGCTTGGCGAGGCGCGCAGCCGCTTCGCGCGCGCGCTGGCTTTGCGCATCAACGGCGAGGCCGCAGCGAGCGGAGGCCCCCTCGCTGCGGCGGGCAAACTGCAGACCCTGCTCGAGCCCTTCCGTGACGGCGGCTGTCCGATTCGCGTGCGTTACCGCAATGCTGCGGCCGAGGCCGAACTGCCTTTGGGCGAGGCGTGGCGCGTCAGGCTCGAGGACGCCTTGCTCGAGAGTCTGCGCGAGTGGCTGCCACCCGAGGCCGTCGAGGTGGTTTACCCGGCGTGAGCATTGCCACCGCGTTGTTCAGGCATAGGCCAGCTCCGGTTCCTTGCCGCTGAGTTGCTGGGCACGGATCAGCGCTGCGGTGAGGTTGTCGGTGACGTTTCCGTCGCCAAGCTGGTCCAGAAAGCCCGAGCGGAAAACCAGCGAGCCCGGCTGCGCGTTCAGGCCGCAGAGCACCAGGTAGGCGCCGCGTTTGCCGAGGTTGCGATGCAGGGTCTGCAGGATGTCCAGGCCGGTGGTGTCGATGCTGATGACCTTGTCCATGTCCAGAATGACCACGTCGGGATGTCCATCCTGCATCAGCAGCAGGTTCTCGAGCTTGTTGGCGGCGCCGAAGAACAGGCTGCCGAACATCTTGTAGGCGAGAATGCGTGGCGTACCGTCCGTACGTTCGACTGCACCTGCACCGTAGTAGTCCTCGAGTGCCACGCGCTCGATACGGGTGAGATCCGACATCCGGTAGATGAAGAACAGGCTCGCCAGCACCATGCCGATCTCGACTGCCAGCGTGAGGTCGAACAGCACGGTGATGAAGAAGGTGCCGAGCAGGATGGTGCGGTACTGCAGCGAGTAGCGTGTCAGTTCGCCAGGTGCGAAGGCGTGCCATTCGCCCATGTTGATGGCGACCACCACCACGATCGCCGACAGCGTGGCGAGCGGGATGTGGCTGGCCAGGGGGGCAAGTGCGAGCACGATCGCCAGCAGCACGCCGGCATGGATCACGCCTGCGATCGGAGTGCGGCCGCCGCTGCGGATATTGGTGGCGGTGCGCGCGATGGCGCCGGTGGCGGCGAAGCCGCCGAACAGCGGCGCGGCGACGTTGGCGATGCCTTGTGCCATCAACTCCTGATTGGGGTCGTGGCGGTCGTCGATCTGGCTGTCGGCAACGCGGGCCGACAGCAGCGACTCGATGGCGCCGAGTAGCGCAATGGTGAGTGCCGGTGTGATCAGCTTGCCCAGCGTGCCCAGGCTGAGTTCGGGCAGGCCGAAGCTGGGGATCTCCTGCGGAATGCCGCCGAAGCGGCTGCCGATGGTGTCGACCGGCAGGGCGAACAGGGCATTGACTGCCGTCATGACGATCAGCACTGCCAGTGGGCCGGGCAGGCGGCGCATCCAGGCAGAGCGTGCAGCCTGCCGGTTCCAGCCCACCAGAATGACGAGCGAGGTGGTGGCGACGGCGACAGTGGCAGGGTCGATGCTCGGCAGCGCGCTCCACAGCGCCGCCATCTTGGCGAAGAACTCACCCGGCAGATTGTCGACCTGCAGGCCGAGGAAGTCCTTGATCTGCGAGATGAAGATGACCACCGCGATGCCGTTGGTGAAGCCGATGACGACCGACAGCGGGATGAAGCGGATCATGTTGCCCAGGCGCAGCGCACCCATGGCGAACAGCAGCACGCCCGACATCATGGTGGCGATGAGCAGGTTCTGCACGCCGTGGTCGACGACGATGGCGTAGATGATGGGGATGAAGGCGCCGGTGGGGCCGCCGATCTGAACCTTCGAGCCACCCAGCAAGGAGATGAGCAGGCCGGCGACGATCGCCGTCCAGATGCCGGCCGTGGGCGACATGCCCGAGGCAATGGCGAAGGCCATCGCCAGCGGCAGTGCGAGCACGCCGACGGTGATGCCGGCGGAGATATCCCCGGCGAGGCCGCTGCGGCCATAGCCGGGCAGGGTGTCGAGGAGTTTGGGGCGGAACTGGATCTTCATGCTGTCTCCGGTGCAGGTCTGGACGAAACTTGCAGCACCGCCCGACGGGCGGCGCTAGGGAGACAGCCGCCCTCGACCTGCGTGATGCAGGACCATCCAGCGTTTCGAGGGCGTGAGCGGCATGAAGTCGGCGCCTTACTTGACCTTCATGCCAGGCAGGGCGCCGGCGTCAGGCGACAGGATGAAGAGCCCTGGGGTGCTGCCGTCGGTGTCCGAGGCCGCCAGCACCATGCCCTCGCTCATGCCGAACTTCATCTTGCGCGGTGCCAGGTTGGCGACCATCACCGTCATGCGCCCGACCAGCGAGGCGGGATCGTAGGCCGACTTGATGCCGGCGAAGACCTGGCGCGGCTTGGGGTTGCCGGCCTCATCCGTCTCGCCGATGTCGAGCGAGAGGCGGATCAGCTTGTCCGCACCCTCGACATGCTCTGCGTTGACGATCTTTGCGATGCGCAGGTCGACCTTGGTGAAGTCATCGATCGAGATGTGGGCCGAGGGTGTCTCGGCTGACTGCGCAGCGTGTTGCTGCTTCTCGGCGTGGCGCTGCTGTGAGGACGCAGCCTTGGCTGCCGCAGCGTCCTTGGCCGGCGCCGCGGCAGGTGCGAGCGACTCGCGGTTGGCCTCGAGCAGGGCATCGATCTGCTTGCGCTCGACGCGCGTCATCAGGTGGCTATAGGCCTGGATGGCGTGGCCGGCGGGCAGTGCTGCCCAGTCGCCCCGCCAGTCCATCGCCGGGATGGCGAGGAAGGCCTCGACCTGCGCGGCCAGCGCCGGCAGCACCGGCTTGAGGTAGCGGGTGAGGTCGCGGAACATGGTCAGCGCGGTGCTGCACACGGCGTGCAGGCGGGCCTCCTGGCCTTCCTGCTTGGCGAGCTCCCACGGCTTGTGGTCGTTGACGTACTGATTGGCGACATCGGCCAGGCGCATGATCTCGCGCAGCGCGCGGCTGTAGTCGCGCTCGTCATAGGCGGCGGCGATGCGACCCTCGGTCCAGGCCGCTGCGAACTCGGCACAGGCGGCGGCATCGACTTCGCCCAGCTTGCCGTCGAAGCGCTTGCCGATGAAGCCGGCGCAGCGGCTGGCGATATTCACGAACTTGCCGACGAGGTCGGCATTGACCTTGGCGATCATGTCGTCGAGGTTGAGGTCGACGTCTTCCATGGTGCCGTTGGACTTGCCGGCGAAGTAGTAACGCAGCCACTCGGGGTTGAGCTTCTGAGCGATGTAGGAGTGCGCGGTGATGAAGGTGCCGCGGCTCTTGCTCATCTTGGCGCCGTCGACGGTGAGAAAGCCGTTGACGCACAACTGGCTGGGGGTGGCATAGCCGGCGAACTTCAGCATCGCCGGCCAGAACAGGGCGTGGAAATAGAGGATGTCCTTGCCGATGAAGTGCACCATCTCGGTGCCGGCCACGGCGGCGCGGGAGGCGTCGGTGTAATCCTCGACTGCAATCGTCTCGCCCGTGGCGGCGCGCTTCTCGGCGAGGTTGCGGAAGCTGGCGAGGTAGCCGATCGGCGCGTCCAGCCAGACGTAGAAGTACTTGCCCGGCGCGCCCGGGATCTCGAAGCCGAAGTAGGGCGCGTCGCGCGAGATGTCCCAGTCGGAAAGCTTGTTTTCGCCAGCTTCGCCGAGCCACTCCTTCATCTTGTTGGCGGCCTCCGCCTGCAGGCGGCGCTCACCGGCGGTGTTGGTGCCGCGCGTCCATTCGCGCAGGAAGGCGACCGCGCGCTCGTCCGAGAGGCGGAAGAAGTAGTGCTCCGAGGTCTTCAGCACCGGCTTGGCACCGGATACTGCGGAGTAGGGGTTCTTGAGTTCGGTGGGGGCGTAGGCCGCGCCGCAGGCTTCGCAGTTGTCGCCGTACTGGTCGGCGGCACCGCATTTGGGGCACTCGCCCTTGATGAAGCGGTCGGGCAGGAACATCTCCTTGACCGGGTCGTAGTACTGCTCGATCGAGCGCGTGTCGATGAGGCCGCCGGTCTTGAGCTTGCCGTAGATGTCCTCGGCGTAGAAGCGGTTCTCGGCGCTGTGCGTGGAGTGGTAGTTGTCGAAGGCGACGCCAAAGGCGGTGAAGTCGCGCAGGTGCTCGCCGTGCACGCGGTCGATGAGCTGCTCGGGGGTCAGGCCTTCCTTTTCGGCGCGCAGCATGACCGGCGTGCCATGGGTGTCGTCCGCACAGACGTAGTGCACCGCATGGCCGCGCATGCGCTGGTAGCGCACCCAGATGTCGGCCTGGATGTAACCCACCAGGTGGCCGAGGTGGATGTCGCCGTTGGCGTAGGGCAGGGCGTTGGTGACGAGGAGCTTGCGGGACATGTTGGGCGTGCGCAGATTAAAGACGCCGAGTTTATCAAACGCAGCCGCCGACGTATGGTTCGCGGCGCGGCGCGCAGGAGATCAGGGCAACTGGCGCAGCAGCAGTTCGACTCGGCGGTTGCGCATGCGCCCCTCTTCGGTGGCGTTGCTGGTGAGCGGGTCGGCCTCGCCGCGGCCGTCGGCCTGCAGACGCTCGAGCCCGATGCCGCGCTGGCGCAGGTGTTCGACGACGGCCTCCGCGCGCGCGATCGACAAGCGCAGATTGACCATCTCGCTGCCCTGGCTGTCGGTGTGGCCGATGACCTTCACCAGCACGTTGAGGTTCTCGGCGAGGACGGGGGCGAGGGTGTCGAGCACGTGTGCGAGCGAGGGGCGGATCTCGGTGCTGCCCGAAGTGAAGCCGTCCGCGACAGGGATCTGCAGGTTGATGCCTGCAGCGTCGATGGGGCCGATCTGAATGGCGGGCAGCGTGCTGGCCACCTTGCCCAGTTCGGTGCGCAGTGCCTGCCAGTCCGGCGCTGCAGTGGCCGGCCGTACCAAGGCATGCTTGTGCACAGGGTCGCTGCCGGCCTCGTCGCCGGGTGCGAGGCCGGGGGTTGCGCAGGCGGCCAGAAGAGCCAGGGGAAGCAGGGCGAGGCATGACGGTTTGGGGGGGCGTGCTTTCATCATGGCTAGGGTGTGTGGTCGAGTCTGAAGGGAGCGCTCGCAGCAGGGGGAAACCCTGCTGCCGTCGCGGATGAGCGAAACGTTGCGCTCCGGTATGATGCGGCGGATTTCGCCAATGTTCGGCGATCCCGGATTATCAAGGAAAACGCGATGAGTCTTGATCAGGAAACCGTAACCGAAGCCCTCCGCCAGCTGATCGACCCGAACACGGGCAAGGATTTCATTACCGGGCGCAGCATCCGCAATCTGGTGGTCGAGGGCGGCAGCGTTCGCTTCGACGTCGAACTGGGGTATCCGGCGAAGAGCCAGCATGAGCCGATCCGGGCCTTGCTCGCGGATGCGCTGGCCAAGTTGCCCGGCGTGACCAGCGTAGAAGCGCGCGTCAGCAGCAAGGTGGTGGCCCATGCAGTGCAGCAGGGGGTAAAGCTGCTGCCGGGCGTGCGCAACATCATCGCAGTGGCTTCGGGCAAGGGCGGTGTCGGCAAGAGCACGACGGCGGTCAACCTGGCATTGGCGCTGGCGGCCGAGGGCGCGCGCGTGGGTATCCTCGATGCCGACATCTATGGGCCATCGCAGCCCCAGATGCTGGGCATCGGTGACCAGCGTCCGGTGTCGGACGATGGCAAGACCATGATCCCGCTCGAGGCCTACGGCCTGCAGGCGATGTCGATCGGCTTCCTGATCGAGCAGGATACGCCGATGGTGTGGCGCGGCCCGATGGCAACGCAGGCCCTCAACCAGTTGCTCAAGGACACCGCCTGGCACGACCTCGACTATCTCGTCATCGACATGCCGCCGGGTACCGGAGACATCCAGCTCACGCTGTCGCAGAGCGTGCCCGTAACCGGGGCTGTGATCGTCACCACGCCGCAGGACATCGCCTTGCTCGACGCACGCAAGGGGGTGAAGATGTTCGAGAAGGTGGGGGTGCCCATCCTCGGCGTGGTCGAGAACATGAGCATCCACATCTGTTCGAAGTGCGGCCACGAGGAGCACATCTTCGGGCAGGGCGGGGGCGAGAAGATGTGTGCCGATTTCGACACCCCCTTCCTTGGCGCCTTGCCGCTCGACATCCAGATCCGCTCCGAGGCCGATAGCGGGGCCCCCACCGTGGTGGCCGATCCGGACGGCCGCATTGCTGCGCTCTACAAGCAGATCGCGCGCAAGGTCGCGGTGCGTATTGCAGAGAAGGCCAAGGACATGACCCACAAGTTCCCTAACATCGTGGTCAAGAACAGCTGAGTTCACGGGCCGGGCGTGCGGGATGCTGCAGGAGGGCAGCTCGCGCGCGATGCCCTTTCCTGCGGCGCGCGCTTGCCCTACACTCACGCGCTTTGAAACCGGCCCCCGGGGCCGCACTGGAAACGCGCCGATGTCCATCAAGTCCGACAAGTGGATCCGCCGCATGGCCGACGAGGCCGGCATGATCGAGCCGTTCGCGCCGGAGTTGGTGCGCAGCAACGACAGCGGCCGCATCGTCTCCTACGGCACGTCAAGCTATGGCTACGACGTGCGTGTGGCCAACGAATTCAAGATCTTCACCAACATCAACTCGACCATCGTCGATCCGAAGGATTTCGACGCGCGCAACTTCGTCGATTTCACTGGCGACGTGTGCATCATCCCGCCGAATTCCTTTGCGCTGGCGCGTACGGTCGAGTACTTCCGCATTCCGCGCAGCGTGCTGACGGTGTGCCTGGGCAAGAGCACCTACGCGCGCTGCGGCATCATCGTCAACGTCACCCCGCTCGAACCGGAGTGGGAGGGCCATGTGACGCTCGAGTTCTCCAATACCACGCCGCTGCCGGCCAAGATCTACGCCAACGAAGGCGTTGCGCAGATGCTCTTCTTCGAGTCGGACGACGTGTGTGAAACGTCCTACAAGGACCGGGGTGGCAAGTACCTCGGACAGACTGGCGTGACCCTGCCCAAGATCTGAGCGCTGGCGTGTGCCACCACTGCATGAACGGGGCCGCCTGACGGCCCCTTGTGCTTTTTCGAACCACTTTCGGTAACGTGCAGGCAACGCTCGACGAGTAAATTGCCTGTTTTGTCCGTCCCGCAAGGACCCCGCTGGAGAGGACCAGGATGAAATTCCATTTCCCCATCATCATCATCGACGAGGATTTCCGCTCGGAGAATACGTCCGGACTGGGGATCCGCGCGCTTGCCAAGGCGATCGAGGACGAGGGCATGGAGGTGCTGGGCGTCACCAGCTACGGCGACCTGACTTCGTTTGCCCAGCAGCAGAGCCGCGGATCGACGTTCATTCTGTCGATCGACGACGAGGAGTTCTCGTCGCCCGAGGCCTCGGCCAAGGCGATTGCCGATCTGCGCGCATTCGTGGTCGAGATTCGCTTCCGCAATGCGGACATCCCGATCTTCCTGCACGGCGAGACGCGCACCACGCGGCACATCCCCAACGATGTACTGCGCGAGATGCACGGCTTCATCCACATGTTCGAAGATACGCCGGAGTTCATCGCTCGCTATGTGGTGCGCGAGGCGAAGAACTACCTCGATTCGCTGGCACCGCCGTTCTTCCGTGCGCTCACGCACTACGCGGCCGACAGCTCGTATTCATGGCACTGCCCGGGGCACTCGGGCGGCGTCGCCTTCCTCAAGAGCCCGGTGGGGCAGATGTTCCACCAGTTCTTCGGCGAGAACATGCTGCGCGCGGACGTGTGCAATGCGGTCGACGAACTCGGCCAACTGCTCGACCACACCGGCCCGGTGGCGGCCTCGGAGCGCAACGCGGCGCGCATCTTCAACTGCGATCACCTGTACTTCGTCACCAACGGCACATCGACCTCGAACAAGATGGTGTGGCACACCACGGTCGCGCCCGGTGACATCGTCGTGGTGGACCGCAACTGCCACAAGTCCATCCTCCACTCGATCATCATGACCGGCGCGGTACCGGTGTTCCTGACGCCGACGCGCAACCATTACGGCATCATCGGACCGATTCCGCTCGAGGAGTTCTCGGTCGAGAATATCCAGAAGAAGATCGAGGCGAACCCTTTCGCACGTGAAGCCAAGAGCAAGAAGCCGCGTATCCTCACCATCACCCAGTCGACCTATGACGGCGTGGTGTACAACGTCGAGACGATCAAGGACATGCTCGACGGCGAGATCGATACGCTGCACTTCGACGAAGCCTGGCTGCCCCATGCGGCGTTCCACGATTTCTACGGCGATTACCACGCCATCGGCGCCGATCGTCCGCGCTGCCGCGAGTCGATGGTGTTCTCGACCCAATCCACGCACAAGCTGCTGGCCGGCCTGAGCCAGGCCTCGCAGATCCTGGTGCAGGACTCGCAGACGCGCAAGCTCGATCGCGACATCTTCAACGAGGCCTACCTGATGCATACCTCGACCTCGCCACAGTACGCGATCATCGCGTCCTGCGACGTCGCTGCGGCGATGATGGAGGCGCCTGGCGGGCCGGCGCTGGTCAATGAGTCGCTGTCGGAGGCTGTCGAGTTCCGCCGCGCAATGCGCAAGGTCGACGCCGAGTTCGGCGATGACGACTGGTGGTTCAAGGTGTGGGGGCCGGAGTTCCTGGCCGAAGAGGGTATCGGTACGCGTGAAGACTGGACCCTTAAGGCGGGCGAGCGCTGGCATGGTTTCGGAGACCTGGCCGATGGCTTCAACATCCTTGACCCGATCAAGGCCACGATCATCACGCCGGGCCTCAACATGGACGGAGACTTCGCCGAGCATACGGGCATTCCGGCGGCGATCGTCACCAAGTATCTCGCCGAGCACGGCATCATTGTCGAGAAGACCGGGCTCTATTCCTTCTTCATCATGTTCACCATCGGTATCACCAAGGGCCGCTGGAACACCATGGTGACGGAGTTGCAGCAGTTCAAGGACGACTACGACCGCAACCAGCCGCTATGGCGGGTGATGCCCGAGTTCATCGCCAAGCACCCGCGCTACGAGCGCGTGGGCCTGAAGGATCTCTGCGACCAGATCCACAGCTTCTACAAGGCGCATGATGTCGCGCGCCTGACCACGGAGATGTACTTGTCGGACATGGTGCCGGCAATGAAGCCTGCCAATGCCTTTGCGAAGATGGCTCACCGTGAGATCGAGCGCGTGGCTCTGGATGAGCTCGAGGGTCGGGTCACCGCGATGCTGGTAACCCCTTATCCGCCGGGTATTCCGCTGCTCATCCCGGGCGAGCGCTTCAACGCCACGATTGTGCGCTACCTCAAGTTCGCGCGCGATTTCAATGCCCGCTTCCCTGGCTTTGAGACTGATATCCATGGTCTCGTGAAGGGCGAAGATGGGCGCTACCACGTCGACTGCGTTGCCGACTGAGCGCGCTCGTAGCCGCAACACGTGAAAAAGGGCCGCTGAGCGGCCCTTTTTCATTTTCTTCGCTGGCTCAGCAGCGCTGGTATTCGACGAAGTCGAAGTCGTACTCGTTGTCGGTATCGGCCGTGCGTGCGTCGCGACGCAGTTCGATGAACTGCGAGCGGTCCAGCATCGGGAAGTGCGCGTCGCCGTCAACGTCTGCCCACACCTCGGTCAACACCATGCGGTCGGCCTGCCTGAGCAGGGTGTTGTAGAGCTGAGCGCCGCCAATCACGAACAAGGTGCTGGCGCCGGCTGCGGCTGCAATGGCGGCTTGAGGGTCATGGAAGACTTCGGCGCCGTCCGCGGTGAACGCGGGGTCGCGGGTGACCACCATGTTGCGCCGTCCGGGCAGCGGGCGTCCCAGGGACGTCCACGTGTTGCGGCCCATCAGGATGGGGTGTCCCATGGTCAGGGTGCGGAAATGCTGCAGGTCAGCCTTGAGGCGCCAGGGCAGTCCGTTGTCGCGCCCGATCACCCCGTTGCGGGCGACTGCTGCGACGATCACGATCTCGGGGGTATTGTCATTCATACGGCAACAGGGGCCTTGATGTGCGGGTGGGGGTCGTAACCATCGAGGGCGAAGTCCTCGAAGCGGAACGCCAGGATGTCTTTCACCTGCGGGTTGAGTACGAGCCGCGGCAAGGCGCGCGGCGTGCGGCTGAGCTGCTCGCGAGCCTGTTCGAGGTGATTCATGTAGAGATGGCAATCTCCACCCGTCCAGACAAAATCGGCGACTTCGAGTTCGCACGCCTGTGCAACCATGTGGGTCAGCAAGGCGTAGGAAGCAATATTGAAGGGCACGCCGAGGAAGATGTCCGCACTGCGCTGATACAACTGGCAAGACAGTTTGCCGTTCGCGACGTAGAACTGAAAAAGGGCGTGGCAGGGCGGCAGTGCCATGTTGTCGACCTCGCCTGGGTTCCACGCGGACACGATGTGGCGGCGGGAGTCGGGGTTGCGCCGGATGCCCTCTACCAGGCGGGCGATCTGGTCGATGCTACGACCGTCGGCTGTCTCCCACCGGCGCCATTGCTTGCCGTACACCGGGCCAAGCTCACCATCGGGCGCTGCCCACTCGTCCCAGATCGACACCCCATTCTCCTTCAGGTAGCGAATGTTGGTATCGCCTTGCAGGAACCACAGCAGTTCGTGAATGATCGAGCGCGTATGGAGCTTCTTGGTCGTGACCAATGGAAAGCCGGCGCGCAGATCAAATCGCATCTGCCAACCGAACACGGACAGGGTGCCTGTCCCAGTGCGGTCAGTTTTTGCATCACCGTGCTCGAGCACATGCCGCATCAGATCCAGGTACTGTTGCATCGCTTCATCTCGTGTAAAAGCGTGATTTTAGCCCGCAATGAAAACGTCGCCAGCGATCCGTGTCGGTGTGTCCCGGTGGGCCTACGGCGGAGTGATGATAGGGCCTCCCGCGCGCGGCGTGCGGATGCCCTGGCGACGGGGCGCAAGCCCAGGCGCCGAGCGGCGTGCAGGGCGAACATTGTGCTAAGCTCGACTATATGAAATATGCGCAGGTCCGACTTGCGCGAAGCCGGAGGCTGTCCGCGTACGAGCCGCCGCGATCTGGGGGGCAGGGGTGGATAATATGGCAGCGACGCTCGATTTCACGCCTGCCGGGGTGTTGGCGGGTGGAGGTAATCCTGTCGCTGGGCTGGAGGCAGCCACAGCCACCCTGCGTGCCCTCTACAAGCCTGGTAGTCCGCGAGCCGAGGCCGCCGGCTTCTCGGTGGCATCCGCCTTTGACGATGCGTTGCGTACGGCTATCGAGCGCGCAGCGCCGCTCTCGGTGGCGCGTGGTGTCGAGCGCGACCCGAGTCGCGGTGCAAATTGGTGGGGGCGGTGGCTTGCCGGTGTTCGTGACGCATCAATGGCTGTCTGCGATGCCTACTGGTGCATATCACCGGAGGCGTTGGCAGCGGCGGGGAACGGAACCGTTCGTCTGCGTCTTGCCGGCAGTCTCGTAGAGGCCATCAAGTGGTCGGCCTGCGATCGCTTCAGTCCGGACGAGGTGCTCTGGCAGCGCCTGTCAGGCTTGCTCGTTGAAACCGTCAGCGCGGACGCAGGCCTGATCGTGGGCGACGTGCCCGGGGTGGCGCGAGAGTTTCTGCGTGCTGTTGCCTATCACAGCGTTGGTCTTGATCAGCTGGAGCTGGATCGAGCGCTCGCCATGGTCCATCTCGTCGATACCTGCGTACCTTTTCTGTCTCTTGGCTCTGCCGTATCGGGGGCGCCCCAGTACGTGATAGACCTCGGTGCCGGGGGCGCACCGCAGCGGCGGTATTCGACTGGCGCTGTCAGTCAGCTGTGTTTTGCTCCCTGGGGGGCCGACGAGCTGCTGGTTGGTTTCGAGCGGCAGCTCGCTGAAGGTAACGTGCCGCTCGTTTTTGGCAAGCTTCCCCGTGAGCTGATGCTGGAGGCCGTAAGGAGGCTGCGCAATCAGTGGTCCAGGACGCCCCCGGTTCGCTTGCGCAAGCGTTATGCGCAGGATGCTACGGTAGAGATCACACGCGGACTGCTGGAGTTGCGTCAGGTGCTTGCTGGTGAGGTGCGGCAGCTCGCGAGAGTCTGGCGGGTCTGCGACCTCAGTCGCAGCGGCCTGCAGATAAGGGCTGCAAGCGATCCCTCTGGTGCTTGGCCTGACGTCGGTGAGTTGCTTGGAGTCCGCTTCACCGATGGCGAGGGCTGGCAACTCGCCGTCGTCAGGCGCCTTCAGATGTGGCCCGATCATGCCCGCCTCGGACTTGAGCTGGTGTCACGTCATCCGGTGCTGGTTGTACTGGATGATGGTCGGCTCTCAATTGAGGCGCTGCTGTGCGATCAACCTGCGCGCGGGGAGGCTGTGCGCCTGCTGCTGGGGCCGGAAGAGGCGGTGGGCACGGAGACCGTGTTCATGAAGCACGGTGGGGGGGTGCTCAAACTACGCTTGCTTGGGGAGCAGCCCTCGCCATTTGGTGACGCTCGAGGTTACCGGCTGCAAGTGTTTCAGGTTGGCTGATAGTCATCCGCCCTTGGTGTTCGAGCAGGCATCGACTGAGCGGCGCCGGTCGCGATTGGATGCCCAGGCTCGCTACCTTGCTGAAGTTCGGCTACATGCATCCATTTAAAACCTTGATCGTTATTTTTCTTGACGGTATGGATTGGGTGTCTATAATGCGCACCTCTTCAGCGCTGCAGCGGTTTCTTCGGAAGTGCAGGCGGCGGTGGAGTTGGGAAGTGAGGTGGGTGTTTGG
>WPCG01165829.1_pt1 | contig 70992 bp, 52 predicted proteins | sample 5403311 | NCBI WGS metagenome assembly WPCG01 (sample SAMN12869467, study PRJNA574797) | sludge metagenome | isolation source: wastewater treatment of Control | place: China:Beijing | collected 2019-05-17
CAAAGAGTTGGATGAATTCTGGGCAGAGTTTCTGCAAAAGAACGAGTATGCCCGGAAGCCGTTCAACGATGCGATAAGCGCGTTCGATACCATTCGAAACGAGCAGGAGAGGCCACGTTTGGACAATGATTTACTCGTGAAACGCCTCCATACCCGGATCGAAGAAGATAAAAAAGAGCGAAAGAGGCGTCGCTTTTTTATCTCGTCCGCAGCGGCCGTGCTTCTCATCCTGCTGGTATCCACGCTTTTTGTCTTGAATAAAAATGAGGAGCCCCTCATTTCGGAAGTGACCATCGGGAAGGTCACCAATGAGAATAGCGTGCGGCTACTCTCGGGAGGCAATGTATTGGATCTTGACAACAACGCGGAGTTACACCTCACCGAGAACAGGGCGGTTGTTCAAGATTCTCTTACCCGGCAAGGGATCGATTTACCCGCGGGCCAAACGAACACACTAATCGTGCCGTTTGGCAAGCGATCATCCATCTTCTTGGAAGATGGCTCCACGGTATACTTGAACTCGGGTACCGAAATGGAGTTCCCGTCGTCATTTACCGGACAGACAAGGGAAATAAAAGTGACCGGGGAGGTTTTTATCGAAGTAGCCAAGGGAGAGAAGCCCTTCATTCTTCACACACCCAATTCACGTGTCACGGTATATGGCACCTCCTTCAATATAAGCTCCTACGCGGATGAAAAGAGCGAGTCCGTTGTGCTGGTAAATGGTTCCGTGGAGGTCGCCAGCATGAACAGCTTGTTAATATTGAAACCAAACGAGATGGCAGAGATTGAAAACGGCACTATCCAACACCGGATGGTAGATGTCGCGGAATACATTAGTTGGAAAAACGGGTACATGCAACTGAACAAAACACCCCTCAACGAAGTATTAATGAAAATCGGGAGGTATTACAATATAGAATTTACATACAGTGCCGGGTTAGCCCTGAGCCATAGAACATGTTCGGGAAAGCTTTACCTATCCGATAATTTAGACGATGTACTGGAGGCCTTTTCTAGAATGACCTACCTCGGACACAAGCGAATCAGTGATAGAAAAATAGCTATTGTACAGAAATAATAATAAATGGAAAAGAGATCGGTATTATGAAGTATATATTAAAACCACTGCCTATGCTTAAATAAAAAACATCACAAGAAATAATCGCACGGCCGCGTAAGACAGACCAACGATTAACGCTTCAACTGAAAGAAAAAGTCGAATAATGACGCAACCATTACTCGACTAAGTGAATCATAATTTTTTCGGTAACAAATTAAAATTCAATACAAAGATATGCAAGAAAAGTATAACTGTAAACAATTAACCACGAAAAAAAACAATAAGTTTTTAAAAATCATGAAAATATATTTTTTAATAACTTTATTCTGTATTTTTTCAGCAACGGCAGAAAACACATACTCGCAGTCCAAGACAGTGAGTGCCGAATTAAGAAATGTCACGCTGCAAGAAGCATTTCGTGAAATAGAAAAAAACAGCGACTATTTGTTCCTTATCATGGATGATACAGGAAATGAACTATCGAAAAAAATCGACGTGTCGGTGGATAATAAATCGATTATTGAAATACTGGATCATCTACTCAAAAACACTCATTTATCTTATTCAATAGTAAATAGGCAGATAACAATCTCTAAAGATCCTGCTCGTGACAGCTCCTTGGAAAAGGACAGCACCGGAGAAGAGATAGTCCAACAATCGAAAAGAGTCATTAAAGGAAAAGTCACTGATTTGCAAGGCGAAGCAATTATAGGGGCAAATATAATCGAGAAGGAAACATTTAACGGTACGATTACCGATATGGATGGCCTTTTTTCACTCTCTGTCGATAATAATGCTACTATAACCGTATCGTATATCGGGTACGTATCCCAAGAGGTCAACGTGAGCAACCAGAATACGTTCCATTTTGTCTTGCTCGAAGACACGGAGATGTTAGACGAGGTTGTTGTCGTGGGATACGGGGTACAGAAAAAAAGCGACATCACGGGCTCGATCGCTTCATTAAACCCCGAGATATTACAGGAACGTCCTCAAACAAACGTGATTCAAGCACTGCAGGGAACGATACCCGGTGTGAATGTCACCACCACCAACTCGGGAGCGGAAGATAACGCAACCTTGCTGATCCGGGGACAAAACTCTATTACCGCGAGCAATAGCCCTTTGGTCGTGTTGGATGGGATCCCCTATTCGGGAAACCTCTCAGAGCTCAACCCCAACGACATAGCTTCGATCGAGGTATTAAAAGATGCTTCCTCAACGGCCATCTATGGTTCAAGGGGTGCAAATGGCGTTATTTTAATTACCACCAAAACAGGCGAGGCCGGGAAGATCAAAGTCGCGTATAACGGTTATTATAGTTGGGATGAAATTGCTCATCTCCCGGATATGCAAGACGCGAATGATTTCTGGAGAGACGAGTGGGAAAGAAGAATCACGAACCAATTAAGCATGCCCACCAGTACCTCATCCGTGCGTCAGCAGATTGATGAAGTTTTTATCGGCGATGAAAACAGCAACACCAACCTCGCCGCGTTCATGATGGGTTACCCGGGAAGAACGTGGGATCAAGTAAAGAATGAAATCTTATCAAAGTACCCGGAATACGTGCATGATTACTCCATTCTTCAAGAAATCGCGACCGATTTCGCATATCCGGCAGGAGGAAGAAACACGAATTGGATAGATTTAGCAACCCGCACGGGACATAGGCAACAACACAATGTTTCTTTGTCCGGTGGAGGGGAAAGCAGCAAGTACTACGTATCTGCTCTCTACGGGAACACGCAAGGAATTGCATTGGGAGATGATTTTCAAAAAATGGTATTCCGTGTTAACATGAACCTGCGCTTGTGGGACGGAATTAATTACGGGACAAACACGCAACTTGGATTCTACGACAGAAGCGGTTCAAAAGCTCAATGGGGTGGCCTAACAAATAATGGGGCCCTACTACTGAGCCCCCTTTACAATGCATACAACGAGGATGGATCGATTGATTTATACCCTATAAAGGAAGACACCCGGCGTAAAAACCCGTTGGAACCCTTGCTATTTGACACGATGGATAAATCAACCGTCGTGATTACCAATCACTACCTCGACGTGGACATACCTTGGGTACCCGGTTTGCACTACAAGTTAAATACCGGATACACGTGGGATAACGCGAGAAACAGAAGCTATAAAGGAATGAATACCACCGAAGGCATCGTCGAAAACGGGATACTTAATACGGTTGACGCTAACGGCTATTCATGGATCGTAGAGAACATCGTAAGTTATGTCCGAGTTTTTGGAAAACATAACCTATTCCTAACCGCCTTGTATAGTGCCCAAGAAAACTCCAAAGAACAGAACCAAATTAATGGTAGGGGGTTTGCTAGCGATGTGATGGGATATTATCAAGCTTCACAAGCGTCCATCCTGACGGCCAAATCCAATTATGTTAAAAGCAGCCACCTTTCCCAGATGGCTCGTTTAAACTACGGTTTTGATGAAAGGTATCTTTTAACAGCCACGATAAGAAGAGACGGCTACTCTGCATTTGGAAGGACTACCAAATTTGGTACTTTCCCGTCGCTTGCCCTTGGCTGGAATATCGCGAATGAAAATTTTTTAAGGTCATTCAGGGAGCTCGATGTTTTAAAAGTAAGATTGTCGTATGGCGAGAACGGGAACGAAGCAGTAAGTGCCTATTCTACCCTACCGGTACTGTCTTCACTTGACTATATCGACGAGACTGGCAAGATTCTATACGGCTATTACCCGGAAGCACTTGAGAATCCGGGATTAAGTTGGGAAACGACCAAATCGTATAACCTCGGGCTTGATTTTTCTTTCTTCAAGGGACGAGTCAATGGGGTAATCGACACGTATAAGTCGCGTACAAGTAACCTGTTGCTTAGAGAAACAATTTCAGCCATCAATGGCACAACATCCATTACACGCAATATAGGAGAAACTAAAAATAACGGATTAGAATTCATGCTCTCCACGGTAAATGTTGATAAAAAGAATTTCTTATGGAAAACCGATTTCAATTTCGCCACCTACAACTCGAAGATTGTACACGTGGGATTGAAAGACAGTGACGGGAATTACATTGACGACGTGGCAAGCGAATGGTTTATTGGACACCCCGTGAATGTCAACTTTGATTATTCTCTTGATCGTATCCTGCAAAAAGAAGACTTCATGCTTGACGCGAATGGGGATTACATTCTCAACGAAAACAACAATTACATTTTAAAGGAAGAGATACAAAACCAGATAGTGGTTTTCGGGACCCCGTTCCCCGGGAAACCCGTGGTCAAGGATGTAAACGGGGATGGAATCATAGGTGGATCTGAAGATAAAGAAATTCATGGTAGCTTGTCTCCTGATTTCATTGCCGGAATGACAAATACAATCAAGTATAAGAACTGGACTTTCAGCTTCTTCTTTAATGGAGTATGGGGCATAACTAAAAAAAATGACTTGATAAACATGAGATCATTGGGCCCGGATCGGAAAATGAATTTAACTTACTGGACACCCAGCAATCCCATCAATGAACTACCGGGTATAAATTATGGCAGTTTAACCCAAGAAGAATTGTATCCCTATTTTGATGCTAATTTTATCCGGCTTCAAGACGTATCGTTAACATACAATTTTCCGTCAACCGTTTTGTCAAAACTCTCGTTCTCGGAGTTGGCTGCTTTCGTGAACATGAAGAACGTGGCCACTTTTACCAAGTGGAAAGGTCTTGACCCCGAATACACTGTACAATCTGATGTGCCGAGACCAAAAAGTTTTATTTTAGGCTTACGCTTTGCATTCTAAACTTAATTACCCAGAACTCATGAAGAAAATATTTCTACTCATCATATTAACTCTACTAATCCACGCGAGTTGTAATGAAGACAATTTCCTGATGGAAGACCCTCGAGATGCTATTTACGCGGAGAATCTCTATCAAACCCATACAGGTTTTGAATCGAGTTTATATTCGGTGTACTCCTTTATGCGTCAGCTGTATGTCCGTGGTGACACGAGGCCCCGGGACCAAATTTGGGTGCAGAACACCGATAACGTGATGACAAGGGATCACGCGGTCAACTGGTTTACAAGCATCTCCCCGGGGTGGAGCGAGGTAGGCGACGTGTACGACTGGCTCTATAAAATCATCAACACGACCAATATGATTATTAACCGGGCCGAAGGCGAAGTGGATTGGGAAGGTGCAAATGAAGAGGAGAACCTAAAAAACAAACGATCCGTCATTGGTCAGGCAAGGGTAGCCCGAGCGTGGGCTTACCGGTTGTTGATATACGCGTTTGGGCCGGTGCCTCTAAGTACCGAAGAAATCACGGGACAAACATATAGCAATGCCTGGGATAGAAACTCCATCGAGGAGGTGAAAGCACAAATGGAGGAAGACCTGGCACTAGGTGTCGAGTACCTCGACCTAGTCGGCCAAAATCAGATCTTCCTGAACGGGGCCGCCGCCCGGCATTACCTCGGAGAACTCTACCTTTCACTCGGTGAATTTCAAAAGGCGGTGGATGTTCTCGCCCCTTTATGCACCTCGAATGAATACAGGTTGATCACTTCAAGGTTCGGGAGGACAGCGAACCAAGGCGATGGCAATCTACTGATTGACATGTTCCGTACCCCTTACCGTAAAGATGGCAATACTGAATCGATATTCATTTTTTCAAACGGGGTGGCATTGCCCGGCTCTGAAGCATTTGCATTAATGAACTCCTATATTGGTGAATACCGCTCGTATGCCCGGATCGCGGCGAATGAAGAGTGGTGGGCTCGTTACGGGGGTAATGCCCGATGCAGGTATCACTTTACTCCCTACTCCATGAGCAATAAAGCAGATTACGAGCTTTATCTTAAATATAGAAACACCTGGAGTAACCCCAGTAACAGGCACTATATCCAAAGATGGTTATGGGATAATTCGGACGGGCGAGATAACTTTCTTTACGAAGACAATGATATCAGGGGTCATCACACCTCCATCCGTAGATTTTTCGTGTACGATTGGAATGAAAACGGGGTGATCACCGACCCGCCCGCCTTCCCGTTGGACTCGGCCATCACGCAACATACCGATAATATCTATGCATTAAGAGGCAGTGACGGGAAATACGTGGGGGATACTATTTATACCTATTTCGCGTTTAACCCGAGCGATATTGGCTCGGTACAATGGTATAACAAGCACACCTACCTCTATTCCCGGAAATGGGAAGCGGAAATAGATCATACCACCAATGACTGGAACTCGCAGGACGACTGGCACACGGTGGTGCATCTGAGACTGGCTGACTCCTACTTGCTGTATGCCGAAGCACTGTTCATGAATGGGAATAGTCCCGATGCCGTGACCTGGATCAACCGGGTTCGCGAAAGGGCCGGGGCAGGTACCATCAATGCCAGCCAACTGTCGCTTGATTTTATCCTGGATGAACGAAGCAGGGAGCTAGTGAGCGAAGAGCTGAGGAAGATTACTCTACTCAGGACCGGTAAATACCTCGAAAGAACAAGAAAGTATAATCCCTTGTCCATGCACTATGTCCAAGATCACCACAAGTTATACCCATTCCCCGCCGTTGCAATAGATGCCAATAAAGATAAGGTGTTGGACCAAAATTTGGGGTATGGAGGTTCCACGACGTGTGATTTTACACCAGCCGGCTATCCGGACGAGTAGATTCCTTTTGAATAATTTCAAAAACCCCGGGTGAGGATATCCTCACCCGGCTAACTCCACTAATTTTGTTTTCAATGGTATTGAATATATCACGAATCGGATTGATCATCGCGTTGGTCATAAACGCGATTTATTCTTGTCACCCGGCACGATCTGAATCCTATCAGACAAATAAAGAACAGTTTGTAGATCACGTGTATCCAATGCTTGATGCCGCCAACTCGCGGTGGTTTTATTTCAGTTCCGCGTGTCGCCCTTTCGGTATGGTAAACCTGAGCCCCGATATGGTTGTTAAGGGTACATGGGGAGCGGGATACCGGTATAATGAAGATACCATCCGCTGCTTAAGTCACGTTCACGCGTGGCAGCTCTCGGGTATCCCGGTCTTACCGGTCACCGGTCAATGCAAAGGGCCTCTCGGCCCCGACCATTACGGCTCCAGGTATACACATGACAACGAGCGAGTCCACCCGGGGTACCATGAAATCTTCCTAGAGAGCTATGGCATCAACGTGGAGCTAACTTCCACTACCCGGGTCGGGTTCCACCGGTACACCTTCCCTCGATCCGAACAGGGCCATATTCTATTTGATCTCAGTACAACGTTAGGACCCTCCGATACCGAATACGGGTATATTAAGATGAATAATCACGCCGAGATTGAAGGGTACGCGATAATGGCTCCAACCGTAAGAAGGCCCAAGCCGGTGCATCTATTTTTCGTGGCCCGGTTTGACCAGCCATTTGAAGAATTCTCTGCTTGGAAAGAGGGGAAGCTGATCGATGTTAACGATGAAATTGAAGGTGCATCTACCGGGGCATTTGTCAGTTTCTCTACTTCCGAGAACGAGACGAGGATGATGAAAGTCGCCATTTCTTACGTGAGCATCGAACAGGCTAAAATTAATATGGAAGCGGAACTCGACCATTGGGATTTTAACCGGGTGGTAGAAGAATCCCGGGATGAATGGAATCAATACCTTGGAAGGATTGAAGTTGAAGGAGGTACCCCGAAGGAGAAGAGGAGGTTTTACACCGATCTGTGGAAAGCATTGCAAGGACGTCGAATTACCAGTGACGTGAACGGCAAATATTGCGATATGACCGGGACGGATAGGAGAATCGGCCAGATCCCGTTGGATGAAAACGGGGTTCCTGTATTCAATCATCATAATTTTGACGCGATGTGGGGGGCCCAATGGTCGCTGAACACGCTTTGGCATCTCGTTTATCCCGAAATTACAGAGTCGTTTGTCAACTCGATGCTCCTGATGTATGACGACGGGGGATTGATCCCGAGGGGCCCATCGGGAGGAAACTACACCTACGTCATGATTGGGGCTACCTCTACCCCCTTTATCGTGAGCGCGTGGATGAAAGGAATTCGCGGGTTTAATATTGAAAAAGCATACGAGGGGATGCGTAAAAACCATTTTCCCGGCGGGTTGATGGCTAAAGCGGGCTATGAGCATGATACTTTCTCCGGGGGCGGAATAGAACACTATATAGAGAAAGGGTATATCCCCTACCCGCTCAGTGAAAAAAGATACGGGTTCCATCAAGCCGGTGCCGCGCAAACACTCGAGTACGCGTACCAAGATTGGACGTTGGCACAACTGGCAAAAACTCTTGATAAAAAAGACGATTATGAACTGTTTAGTAAAAGGGCGTTGAACTACAAGAACCTATGGCACCCCGAGGAAAAATGGATGTGGGCGAAAGGGCGCCGGGGCGAATGGCTGGAACCTTTCAACCTGCTCGAGTATGGAAATGCATGGGTTGAAAGTAATGCTGCCCAATATACGTGGTGGGTACCTCACGATGTAAAGGGATTGGTAGAGCTCATGGGAGGCGAAGAAAATTTCAGCACCAAACTTAACCGGTCATTTGAAATGGCCAGCAGACACGATTTCGTTTCGGGTAAGTCGCATAGCGTGGAAACCGTCAGGGAAAATCGTGAAGTGTATCTAAATTACGGGAATCAACCTTGCATGCAAACCGTGTTCCTGTTCAATCACGCGGGAAAACCATGGCTCACCCAATACTGGTCGCGCCAGGTAATAGATAAGGTACACGCTGATCTCTCCCCCGATTTTGGATACAGTGGCGACGAGGATCAAGGATTGATGGGATCGCTGGCTGCTTTAATGAAGATGGGGTTATTTTCAGTAAACGGGGGTACCAGTATCGATCCCATGTATGAAATCGCTAGCCCGATTTTTGACAAGATTACAGTTCACCTCAATCCGAGATTTTACAGCGGGGGGACTTTTGTAATCACCGCGAAAAATAACGCCCCGGAGAATTGCTACATCCAGTCGGCCACATGGAATGAGAAACCCCTGAACAAGCCCTTTATCTCGCACGAAGAACTCGTGAAAGGAAGCACGTTAGAGTTGATCATGGGGAGTGAACCCAACAGAGCATGGGGCATAAGCGAGGAGGAGAGAAAATGAAAAGGATACTTTTTTCATGTATACTCTTGTTCCTGTTTGTCAACTCGTTGACAGCAAACAGTAAGAAGAAACCTAATATAATCCTATTTCTTTCGGATGATCATGGGGCGGAAGATGCTGGTTGTTTCGGGAATAGCGACTTGAGGACTCCTGTCATAGACCAGTTAGCAGCTGACGGTATCGTTTTCACGCGTGCTTTCTCTCCCGTCTCGGTAAGTGCACCGTCGAGGTCGGCCCTGTTTACCGGGTTATACCCGCACGCGAACGGGTGCCACCAAAATCACGGCAGCATCCGACCCGGGATTCTAACATTGCCTGACTATCTCAAACCGCTGGGTTACGAAGTGGTCCTTGCCGGTAAAACACATATCAAACCCAAAGAAGCGTTTGATTTCACCTACATCGAGAGACATCAGATTCCTGAATTTCTCTCGGGTGTAAAAGAGAAACCCTTTTGCTTGATTATAAGCTTCAATTCTCCCCACCAACCCTACTTCAACCATAAAGAAGGCTACACCGGCATTACACCCAAACCGTGGATGCCCGATACCAAAGAAACAAGACAATATACAGCAGCCTATTACGACCATGTAACCATACTGGACAATGAGGTTGGCGCGTGTTTATACTGGATTGAGAAACAGGGGTATTCAAACGCGCTGCAAATTTACACCAGCGATCATGGAGCTGCTTTCCCCTTTGCCAAATGGACCCTATACAATCAAGGGATCAAGGTACCTTTGATTTTCAAATGGAAAGGTAAAGTGATGCCCGGCTTGATCAATAACGAGCTTGTTAGCTTTGTGGACATACTCCCCACGATCGTTGAAATTGCCGGAGGTAAAGCAGGCGCTGGAAACATCCTCGATGGAAAAAGCCTTGTTCCATTATTGCAGAACGAGCCTGTTAAACTACACGATTACCTTTATGCCGCGTATACCAACCAGGGGGTGGTAGGGGGTAACGGGTACCCGATCAGGGCCGTTTTCAATTCCAAGTACAAACTCGTTCTCAACGTGCAACATGAGAACGGGTTTCATGTTGCACGAATGGACGCGAGAGATCCGCGAGCAGTTGTTGACAGCTACCGCGTACTCCAATCATGGCTTGAAAAAGGAGCCGGCACCCGCGAGCATGCAAGGGCCATGTACAACTGGTATCGCCCCTTGATCGAGCTGTATGACATGGAGAATGACCCGTATGAACTCGTTAACTTAGGGGATAATCCCGGCTATCAAAACGAGGTAAGGTTGCTTTTATCGGAATTAATAGAATGGATGAAAAAGCAACGTGATCCACTCACCGAAAGGGTAATAGAACGTATACGCGACATTAACTAAAAACAGCGATGAATCGACGAAATTTTCTGAGTAGAACCACGGCAGGTGTGGCCGCTATTCTCGTTGCACCGGGGCTCTGGAGAATAAGCTCCCCTGAACCGAAAGAAAAGAGTTTCTCGTTTATGCCGTACCGGAAAGGAGAAACCCTGGTACCCGTGTGGCAAATTACACCGGACGACGGGTATTATATTCACTCGTTCTACGATATTTGTCCTTGGAGCCCTGACAGCCGTTTCCTACTCGTGAACAAGCTCCCTTACCAAGAGAAAAAGCCGCGAAGAGGCGATGAAGCAGAAATCTGCGTCATCGACATATCCCGGCAAACCATACGAACTATATACCGCACAAAGGTTTGGTCGTTTCAAGTAGGAGCCAACGCGCAATGGGACAGTATCTCCAACAAGTACGTTTACACGAATGATATAATCAATGGCTTGGCAGTTTGTGTTCGAATTGACATTTTCACCAACGAGATCGTGGCCTACACCGGGCCAAAGTACGATATCTCGCCCGATGGTAAATTAGCCGCGGGTCCGAACCTGGACTATATCAATGTCACCCAATACGGCTATTCATTGCCCGATCCGGAAAACCAAATTCCCAACCAGTACCGGAAAGATCAAATGAACTCGGAGGGGTTGTGGATTACCAACCTCGAAACCAGCACCACGCGGTTACTTGCAAGCTATAACGAGATTTACCGGCATGCCGTGGAAAGTGATAAGCGGTTCTATAAAGAGGGTACCTATTACGGGTTTCACACGAAATTTAACCCACGAGGAGATCGAATCATGTTTGTATTCCGATGCCTTTTTGAAGGTAAAGGGCGTAACGCTTCACTGTTTACCCTTCGCTCCGATGGGAGCGAGATTACCCAGTGCCTCCCCCGTGAAAAGTGGAACCAGAAAGCCGAACTAGGGGGAAGCGGTAATCACCCTAATTGGCATCCCGACGGGGAACACATTATAATGAACACTGTCCCTACTTGGTTGGGATATAAGAACATGATGTTTTCCATCTTCAAGTATGACGGATCGAACTTTAGGGTGTTGACAGACAAATTCCTGGGAAGCGGGCATCCAAGCATCGACTCCTCGGGGCGCTACATTATTTCCGATGCATACATAAAACAGTCATGGGTAGTGAAGAACAATGAAATACCTCTCCGTTTCATCGACCTTAAAGAAGAGAGGGAGCATACGCTATGCACTGTTTCAAATAACGTGGGTAACGGGGGAAACATGTATTCAGACGAAGGAGGAAGCCAATTTAAACTGGATCCTCACCCGGCATGGAGCAGGGACTACAAAAAATTTTGTTTCAATGGGGCCCCAGATGGGAAAAGACAGGTTTTTGTCGCGGACATTAAATCACTCGTAGAATAATACACTAAAACAGGATAAGGTATGAAGCAGATTGGGATAACAATAATAGCCATTCACTGCTTGCTGTTTAATTACACCGCTACTTCACAAAACAGCTGCAATAAAATAAAAACCGGGGAGTTACTTTATTCAAACACGCTCTCTACCCCGCAAGACGTGAAGGAGTGGTGCATGGAGGGAAAGGGACGCGTTGAATTTGCCGACGGCTGGATGGAGATCTATTCTCCGGGGGAAGAGTCCCACCATGTCTACTGGTGCCCGGTCACTTTTCCCGGCAGTTTTATCGCGGAATGGGAAGTGCAAAACTTGAAAACGGAAGCGGGGTTAGTTATCGTCTTCTTTTCGGCATTGGGGAAAAATGGAGAAGATATTTTCAGCCCGGATTTTCCGGAAAGAGACGGCACGTTCAATCAATACACGAAAAGTGACAGGTTGAACTGCTACCATATCTCTTATTACGCGAATGGGAAAGATAAACCAGGACGGGAAATCTCCCATCTCAGGAAGAACAGCGGCTTCCACCTTGTTTACCAGGAAAATCCCGGGATTCCCGTTGCATCAGAAGCAGTCCATAAAATCAAGCTAATAAAAGCCGGCTCCAGAATCCTCATGTACGTTGATGACAGGAAAATTATTGACTGGACAGACGATGGGGAAGAGTACGGCCCCGTGTTGCAAGAAGGGAGAATAGGTTTCAGGCAAATGCAATGGACTCATTTTCGTTACCGTAATTTTAAAGTTTACTCCATAAAACAAAGCTAAATGGCACGAGACTATTATAATGCATTACCGGTTATCCCTGCAACCGTGTTGATGGCGATTGCCGGCGGTGGAGAGGCCGGTGCGAGAAACCCGGGAGAACGGCCACCCAATATTCTGTTCGCTATCTCCGATGACCAGTCGTTCCCCCATGCTTCCGCTTACGGGAGTATCGGCCTTTCCACCCCCACGTTCGACGCGTTGGCTAAAGAAGGTGTTCTCTTTATGAATGCCTTCGTGGCAGCACCGCAGAGCAGTCCATCAAGGGCAGCCATTCTCACGGGAAGAAATATTTGGCAGTTAGGTGCGGCTGGCACGCACGGTAGCTTATTCCCCAGGGAATACCAAGTGTTCACCGACGCGTTGGAAGCGAGCGGCTACGCGATCGGGTACACGGGCAAGGCATGGGCACCGGGGAACTGGAAGCAGTCGGGCTGGGATAGGAACCCGGCAGGACCGGAATACAATCAGCATCGCTTGAAGAAAGCACCGCCTTACAGCGGGATAAGCAACATCGATTACAGGGCCAACTTCATGGAATTTATAGAATCAAAAGAGAAGTCCGCTCCCTTTTTCTTTTGGTTCGGGAGTAACGAACCCCATCGAGTATACGAGTACGGCTCGGGGGTACAATCGGGGAAATCCTTATCGGAGGTCCATCTCCCCGCTTTTCTACCGGAAGAGGAGGTTATCCGGAATGATATACTCGACTATTACACCGAGATTGAATGGTTCGATAAACAGTTAGGAGAGATGGTCCGCTACCTCGAAGAGATCGGGGAGTTGGACAACACCATCATAGTGGTAACGTCGGATAACGGGATGGCGTTTCCTTACGCGAAAGCCAACTTGTATGAATTCGGGACACATGTTCCCCTCTTGATTAGCGGGAAAATGTTTTTTGATGGGAACCGGGAAATAGACGATCTCGTATCGTTGATTGATTTGGCACCCACCTTCCTCGAGCTGGCAAGTACTCCTATCCTTGAAGGGGTTACCGGAAAATCACTGGCCCCTCTTTTGCACCGGGAAAAACAACCGGAAAAAAATGAAGAGAGGGATTTTGTACTTACAGGAAGAGAAAGGCACAGCCATGCCCGACCTGATAACTTGGGGTACCCGAGTAGGGCAATTAGAACAAAGGATTTCCTTTATATCAAGAACTACAAAGCGGACAGGTGGCCCGCGGGTGACCCGGCCAATGACTCTATCCCCGAAATAATTGACTCGAAAGATAGTAAACCTATTGGATCAGGGTATGCTGATATTGATGATTCCCCGACAAAGGAGTGGATGATTGAAAACTCCCAACGGTTTCCCGGTCTATTTCAAAAAGCGTTTGACCACCGGCCGGAGGAAGAGTTATATCACGTGACGGATGACCCCTACTGCCTGATAAATTTGGCAGGAGAGGAGAAGTATTCCGATATAAAAGCTCACTTGAAAGCACTCATGGAGAACGAATTAGAAAAACAGGGTGATCCCAGGATAATGGGTAATGGCGATATCTTTGAATCCTACCCGAGGTTTGGTCTTATGCGTAATTTTCCCGGTTTCAAGGAGAGAGGAGTATTTAATGAGAAGTACATGGTAAAGGATAGTGAACAATGAATCGTATAAAAAACAGATATATCCTCCCTGTTTTGCCTGTTTTAGGCGCTGTCGCTTCAAGCTGTCACACGACGCGTTCTGAAACCGTCCCACCCAATATTGTATTCATCTTTGCCGATGATATGGGGTACGGGGATGTAAGCGCGCTTAACCCGGCTGCCCGGGTGAGCACACCAGCCATTGATGGTATGGTGAACGAGGGAATTACATTTTCTAATGCCCATGCCGGCGCTTCGGTCAGTACCCCTTCGAGATACGGCCTTTTAACCGGGAGGTATGCCTTTCGATCGGAAAGGGCTGCTTTCGGGATCTGGGGCTTTGATGAGCCGGTTATCGAGCGGGGACGTGAGACATTGGCCTCTTTATTGCAAAGAGAAGGTTACACGACCGCTTGTATCGGGAAATGGCATCTCGGCTTAGGCTGGCAAACCAACGATGGCCAGCAAAAGGCCACCCTTGATAAAACAACCGGGCTATCAAACGTGAACTACGCGAAAGAGCTGCTCGACGGGCCAAATAATCACGGGTTTGACTACTCTTTTATCCATCCCGCTTCCCTTGATATCCCACCCTATCTATTCCTCAGGAATCATAAAGCAATTGATCCCGATATGATCCTGACTACCGATTATTATCCCGACCGAAAAGAAAATACCCGTTATTCGTGGGACAAAAAGCATACCGACAGTCTCGATGTATACTGGGAAAAAGGGGTCTGGTGGCGCCGTGGGGAGATGTCCCGTTCATTCAGGATAGAAGATTGCCACACGACCATAGTAAAGGAAGGCATACAGTTTATTCAACAACAGGTCACCCAAAACCCGGGAGAGCCATTTTTTCTTTACCTACCGTTAACGGCTCCCCATACTCCTTGGGTACCTACCGAATCTTTTAAAGAAAAATCTCCCATCGGGGCATACGGCGATTTTGTAATGAACGTGGACGATGCCGTGAGGCAGGTTCGGGAAGCGCTGGCAAACTACGATATTGATGAAAACACCATCTTGGTCTTTGCAAGCGACAACGGTGCTTACTGGCCCGCGGAGGAGATAACCCTTCATCAACACGATTCCAACTCGGGCAAAAGAGGACAAAAAGGCGATATATGGGAGGGGGGCCACCGCGTCCCGTTGATCGTCACTTGGCCAGCGTACATACAGCAACCGGGAGTATATGATCAATTAGTCAGCCTCACCGACTTCTTCGCCACTTTTAGCGAACTCGTGAGGGAACAGGAGGAAAGCGATCGCGGAGAAGACAGCTATAGCTTTCTCCACGTGCTCAAGGGGGAGTTAAATAAACCGGTACGGCCATATATGATTCACCACTCGTCGAGAGGTATGTATGCCATCCGGGAGGGAGAGTGGAAATATATTAATGGGTTGGGATCGGGTGGCTTTACCGAACCGGTCATCGTGCAACCGAAGCCGGGTGAACCCACCGGGCAACTCTACAACCTGTTAGATGATCCGGAGGAAACCAATAACCGGTATACCGAATTTCCAGAAAAGGTAGAACAGCTGAAAAAGATATTAATTGAATATATCGAGTAGAATCGAACAGGCACCTGCCGAAACAGCTATAGCTTTTATATTTAGCTATGCATTCACTCACGAAAATTTCATAAATAAAGAAATCGTATGCATCGTAGATCATATTTTTTAGTAGGAGGCTTGATTGTAAGCGGTGCTTTATCACTTAAAGCACAAGATGAAAGCCTGAAGCCCAACTTTATCCTCATCTTGGCAGATGATTTGGGATGGTCCTCTACTTCGATGAAGATGGACGATAACGTGGTGGAATCTAAAAGCGATTATTTTGATACACCCAACATTGAACGGATGGCAGAAAACGGTTTGCGCTTCTCGCGGGGTTATGCTTCCGCACCCATCAGCAGCCCCACGAGAAGAAGCATACAGTACGGACAGACACCTGTCAGGCAGGGAGAGATAAAATTCAAAGAGAACTACCATCCGGCAAATAACACGAGGTTATCCATCCCGGTATTACTTAAAAGGATTGATCCTGAATACAAGACAGCACATTACGGGAAATGGGACCTACGGGGTGATTTTTTCCCGGAAGATATTGGGTACGACGAAAGCGACGGAAATACCGGGAACAAGGATGGGAACTTGCATTCCGACGCGATTGCCAAATGGACGAACTTTTTCTTGACCAGTGATCCGAAAAAGATTGAAACCCTCACGGCAAGAGCAGGAAATTTCATGGAACGACAGGTTCGATCCAATACCCCTTTTTACTTGCAGATATCCCACTATGCCACGCACGTGGATATCCAGGCAAACGAGAGTACGCTGGATAAGTACTGGCGGAAAGAACCCGGGAAAGCACACGCGAACCCGGGATTCGCTGCAATGCTAGAGGACTTGGATGCAGGAATCGGTAAAATAATCGATAAAGTATATGAACTGGGGATAGAAAAAAACACCTACATCATATTCATGGCGGATAACGGAGGCGTGGAGCTAATCCCGCAAACAAGGAATAAAATGGCACATCCTTCGGAATACAGGAGGCTCAGGATGAACCACCCCCTGCGGGGAGGAAAATGGACCTTGTACGAAGGGGGCATCCGGGTGCCTTTCATCGTGATAGGACCGGGCATTACCAGCGGGGCACAAACCAACACCCCCGTTACCGGATGGGATTTATTGCCAACGATTGCCGACTTGGCTGGGTATGAAGGTACGCTTCCCGGTGATCTGGATGGAGGGAGTTTCAAGGAGATACTGACCGGCAACCTAACCGCACCGATTACCCGCCCGCGAGGAGCACTTGTTTTTCATCGGTTTAACGACCATTACCCACACTCCGCCATTATCATGGGAGATTACAAGCTGATTAAACTATGGGATACCGACAAAACAGAGCTTTACGACCTTTCCGAAGATATCGAGGAGGTGAACAATCTTTCCAACGACCTGCCTGAAAAAGTGGACGAGCTGTATGCCACGCTGATTGCATATATGAGAGAGGTGAAGACAGAGGTATTGGAAAAGTACACGCCTTAGCAAGGTGAGATCTACTGGATTAAAATCGAGCTGTATGAAGACTGTCTATTATAATCAATTAAAAAACACGGGGCTTGCTGTAAGCTCTTTTCTCTCTTGCGGGTTGTTGGCATGTAACACGGAAGAGAAAGCTCCTTCACCACCCAACGTTTTGTTACTCTGCGTGGATGACTTAAACACGTTTATTGGTTGCATGGGATACGAACAGGTGAAGACACCAAATATCGACCGGCTGGCATCGGAGGGGATACTGTTTTCAAACGCGCACGCGCAGGCACCGCTAAGCGGTCCCTCCCGGGCATCGGTCATGACCGGGTTACGCCCTTCCACTACCGGCATTTACGGTCAGATAGACGATGATAGCATCTCGATGGCATTGCCCGCTAATGATCAAGTAACTTTTTTACCCCAGTACTTTAGCGACCATGGGTATAAAACCATGGGAGTCGGTAAAATCTTTCACGACCACGCGCCAAAAGGCCTATTCGACCAGTCGGGCGGCCGGGTAAAAGGTTTTGGCCCCCGACCGGAGAATAACAGACGCTTCCAATGGAACGAGAAAGGTACAGCTACCGATTGGGGAGCTTTTCCCGATAACGACACGGAGATGCCGGACTACCAGTCGGCCCAGTGGGCCATCGGACAGCTCAAGAGTAAGCACGATAAGCCGTTTTTTCTTACCGTTGGATTTCTGCGCCCACATGTACCGTGGTACGTTCCGCGAAAATGGTTCGACATGTACCGGGCGGATGAAATCGTTCTCCCTCCTTATAATCGGGATGACTTTAACGATATCCCCGAGATTGCCCATAAGATCGATGATCTACCCATGTTCCCTTCTACCGCTTGGGCAGAAGAAAGTGGTGAATGGAAACATATTATTCAGGCTTATCTTGCTTGTATAACCTTCGTGGATTATTACATAGGCCAAGTACTCGACGCGTTGGAAAGAAGTCCTTACGCGGAAAACACCGTTGTTGTCCTTTGGTCCGATAACGGGTACAGGTTAGGAGAAAAGGGAAAGTTCGCCAAGCACTGCTTGTGGCAAGAAGGAACACGGGTACCTCTCCTTTTCAGAGGCCCAGGGATCCCAGCCGGAGAAATAGTTGACCAACCGGCCGAACTACTGAGTATATACCCTACCCTGTTGGAACTATGCAACTTGCCTGTAAATAAACAGAACGAAGGTAAAAGTTTACTCCCGCTAATGAAAAACCCGGACTCCCATTGGAATCACGCGGCTGTAACGACTTGGGGATTCAAAAACCATTCGGTGGCAACCGATCGATTCCGCTTTATTCAATACGAGGATGGCTCGGAAGAGTTATATGATCATCGCGACGACCCCAACGAGTGGCATAACATCGCCGACATGCCCGGGAATGAACACCTTCTACAGGAATTAAGAGGTCGATTGCCCCGGATCAATCGACCTTGGGTTAGGCAATCCACCAATACCGCGAATGAATATTTTCAAACAACATCCATCCCCAAATAATAACGTACAATATGAGCAACCGACTTCTGTTTTCTTGTGCTTGTTTCCTATATATTCTTTTCACGTCGTTTACTATTCAGCCTCGGCATACCGTAAGTAAAGCTGAAATTGAAACGGCAATAGCCTATTGTCTGCACAAAACGGGGATCACGTTAAACGATATGGGAGAATCTACCCTCTTCCCCCGTTTTATTAAAAGTAACGAGTATCATTGGGAATTATATAAGTCTCCAGGGTGGACAGGAGGATTCTGGCCCGGAATCTTATGGTATGCCCGTGAATATGATACAAAGCCCGAACTAAAATTAGCAGCAGAAAAATTCACTATGGCACTTGAACCTGTTTTGAACAAACCTGTCAAAAGCCACGATCTTGGCTTTCTGTTCCAAAACAGTTTTGGTCATGCTTACAGGAGTACCGGAGAAAAAAAATACAGGGATGTTCTCTTGGTAGCGGCCGACTCGTTGATAACACTGTTTAACCCAAATACAGGTACACTATTGTCGTGGCCTGCAAGGGCTAAAGACAAGACCTTCGCTCCTCATAATACCATCATAGACAATATGATGAACCTCGAACTGCTGTTCACCGCCGCCCGGGAAACAGGAGACAGTACCTACTATAATATAGCCGTAACGCACGCCATGACCACACGAGAGAACCATATCCGGGAGGACTCCACCACGTGGCACGTGGTGGTATACGATGACAAAACCGGTCGAGTTTTGCAAAAGAAAACACACCAAGGTTATTCGGATGAATCGGTGTGGGCAAGAGGACAAGCATGGGCAATTTATGGTTTTAGCATGTGCTACCGGGAAACCGGGATCGAAGAGTTCCTGAACACGGCCCATGCCCTATCATCGGCATACTTGAAACGGCTACCCGACGACATGATTCCCTATTGGGATTTTAACGACCCAGAAATTCCTCACGCGCCTAAAGACGCTTCAGCTGCTGCCATTGCAGCTTCCGCGTTCATCGAACTCTCGAGGCTAGCCCAAAGCAAGGAGTTGAAACAACGCTACTGGGATTCAGCCTTACAAATATTGAAAAACCTCTCTTCCGAAAAATACCGGGCCGGTAACCGCAACGCGGCATTCCTACTCCACTCCACCGGAAGTAAGCCGGGAAACTATGAAGTAGATGTCCCGATCATCTACGCCGATTATTATTACCTCGAGGCTTTGGTAAGAGCTAACGACATGAGCCGCGACCACGTTTCCATCAATAACGCGCTGCACGGCATCCCCGGCATCATCCACCCGCGGTTTCTCGATATCCCCGTACCTTCATCGGGGATTGAAGTACAAAGTAACCCGCCCGTGTTACGATGGCCGGTGATAAATGGCGAAGATGTAAAGTATGATATGAGGCTTTTTAAAGAAGATGATTTTCACACGAAGAACCAACTCATCGAAATAAACGATATACCTTGGGCAATGGCCAATCCTCATCAAAAATTAGAGGCCGGCACATGGTATTGGCAATACAGGGAAAGAGACAGGGAATGGTCTGACGCTTTGAGTTTTAAAGTTGATAAAAACACACCCACCATCGTGTCTCCAACTGCCGAGCAATTCTTACACTCGCTCCCTGCGTCACACCCCAGGGTATTGGTAACCACTGATGATCTTCCGCTACTTCGTGGCATGGAGGTGAATGATGATATTGCCGCGTTATATCACGAAGCCGAAGCATCCCTCGCGTTCATCCCTCCCTCCGAAGCGGATGGACTCGCCCGAAAGGAAGGGGAAGACGAGAAGCAAACGAGAAAATTCCAACTGGATGCAAGCCAACGTCTCGGGACATCGGTTTACCGTAACACGCTTGCCTTGTGCCAAGCCTATGTACTAAGCGGAAAAGAGGAGTACGCGGAAAAAGCAATCGGTATTGCCATGGAGGTATCAGGCTGGGATCCGCGAGGAATATCAAGCTTGAATGATTTTGGCGATGCACGGTGCATGGTTACCATGGCATTAGTGTATGATACGTTTCACGATGAGCTGAGTGAAGGACAAAAAGCCAAGCTACTCCAGTCCATTCAAGCTAGGGCAGGGCATTTTTATAGTAGTTGGATCAATCAACTTGAATCCAAAGTGCTAAGCGGCCATGTTTGGCAACATATCCTGCATTATTTTTTTCAAACGGCCCTCGCTGTACACGAGGAAGTAGCCGATGCGGATAACTGGTTAAAATACGCGTACGAGTTATTTTTGGCACGAACCCCCGTACTGGGAGGTTTCGACGGGGGATGGGTAGAGGGTGTCTCCTATTTCAGGATGAACATGGAAACGGTGCTTGACATACCGCTTACAATCAAAAAGTTCACGGGATTTGATTTTATCAATTCCCACCCGTGGTACCGGGAAAACATAAAATGGATGATTTACCATATCCCACCGGGATCTGCTTCCGACGGTTTCGGGGACAACTCGGAGGAAGTGCTGTCTCCCGGTAAGGAGTATATAAGTTATGCCACGGAATTGGCAAAACTTACCGGATGCCCTTTAGCTGCATGGTACGCGGAAGAAAGCAGGAAACAGGAGAAACCCGATATGGCAAAGTCTAACACGTTCCGGTGGTTAAGAATCACGAAAACAAGTAGTCTCCCCTTGCCCGATAGTTCAAGCGTGAAACTACCGATGGCTTCGGTTTTTAAAGACGTGGGGCTTGCCGCCCTTCATACAGAGATAACCGATACGCCGAATAACCTGATGGTCGCGTTCAAATCCAGCCCTTTCGGCTCTTACGGGCATATGCTTTGTGACCAAAACACGCTCAATATATTGTACGGGGGAGAAAAAGTTTTCTACAGGACGGGATATAAAGTTACAATGGATGACCCGCACCGCACGGGATGGTATAGAACCACGAAAAGCCAGAACGGAGTCTTGGTAGACGGGGAAGGGCAACCTTATAGCAACGGGTCATTCGGTTTTATTTCTCGCTTTGTACAGGGAGAAAAGTTAGCCTATGTAAAGGGAGATGCCTCTAACGCTTATAAGGAAGGCGATCTTGCCAGCAAAGGAGTAAAGAAAGTTGCAAGGCATGTTATCCTGTTAAAACCTGATATAGTAGTTATTTATGATGAACTCGAGGCAGAAGAAGCGGTGAACTGGTCGTGGTTAATTCACAGTTTCAATGAAATAGAAATCGACTCGATAGCCAATTCATTCTCGGTAAACCTGGATAACGTCAGGGGGCAGGGTAAATTCTTTAGTGCCCAACACACGCGGTGGGAGCTTTCGGACGAGTTTGAGGTTCCGGCATATAATTGGCGGGGAAGCAGGAATGCCGATGGCACGCTAAAAGAGTACGACGATCCACAATTCCATCTTAAATTAACCAACCCGGAAAAAAGCCGGTCTGCCCACTACTTAACTATTCTGCAAGTATCCCCCTCTGCCGATTTAATCCACGCGCTAAAAGATAATAAACCCGATAAAGAAGGAAACGTATGGATACAACTTGCTGATTGGAGCATCAACGCCAATCTAAATAACGATTTATCCCCTCACTTGGAGATACGAGAAAAAGACGGGAACACTCTTTTCAATCTGTATTCTAACCAAACCGTCATCGATAAAAATAAAATAAGCCCGAAAAAGAGAGGGAGTACTATCCTTGTTGAATCTACGGGCAAAGAAACAAGGGTTCAGGAGATCACGGAGGAGCTGCCATACCATCTGGAACAGAGAATGTTATCCAAGGGAATAAAGTAAACAACTATTTCGTTAAGCAAGAGCAGAAGCAAAGCTTGCTTTGATTATGTCGAGCGCAGAAATAGTCTAATTTTAATGAACATTTTCGTTAAGCAAATGGACAGAAGACAAACTCGTTTGGATTATGTCATCGCGAGAATTGAAAATCGAGGAGCGAAGGCGACTCAAAATATCTAAATTTATTGAACTATTCTATTAAGCAATACGAACAGAAGACAAGCTTGCTTGGATTATGTCGTTGCGAAGAATAGTCTAATTTTATTGAACGTTAAAACCAACGATTATGACAAAGAGAATATCAATAGCAGCAATCATAGCGATCGTATCCACTTCAATATGGGCGCAGGAGGCAACGTGGCAAAAGGCGACAGGGGCCGCCAATACTATTTCGAAACAGGAGGCGGAACAAGGTTGGAAGTTATTGTGGGACGGCACTACTACCAAAGGATGGAGAAGTGCCAGGTTAGATCATTTCCCTGAAAAAGGATGGTCAATCGAGGAAGGTATATTGAAAGTACACAAGAGTGATGATGAGAGATCCACGCGGGGAGGAGACATCGTCACCACCCGGCCTTATAAAAACTTTATTTTGAAGGTAGATTTCAAGATCACGGAAGGTGCCAACAGCGGCATTAAATACTTCGTGAATGCCAATCCGGATAAAGGTCAAGAGACCATCGGGTGTGAATTCCAGATACTGGACGACAACAACCATCCCGACGCTAAACTGGGAGTTGAAGGGAACAGAACCTTGGGTTCACTTTATGACCTCATCCCGGCCCCGGGAAACAAGCCTTTTCGAGACGGTGTTTTTAACACGGCTATGGTAATCGTAAACGGCAACCACGTGGAACATTGGCTGAATGACGTTAAAATTATCGAGTACGAACGTGACAACCAGATGTGGAGCGCATTGGTTAATTACAGTAAATTCAGTAAATGGCCAAATTTTGGAAACAGGGAAGAGGGATTGATTCTTCTTCAAGATCACAGCGATGAAGTATGGTTCCGGAATATCAAAATAAAGGAATTAGAGTGAACATTTTGGGAAAAAGTCGCTATATTCGTGAGATATTCCATACGACACATTTGAACTTTTTCGATAAGTGAATATAGAGACAAAACTTGTTCTGGCTATGTTGAGTGCAGAATTGAAAATTGAGGAGCGTAGGTGACTCAAATGGTCTAAATGAAATTGAAATAAATAGTTTTAACTGTATGAAACCGAAAATTCAGGCCTATAGAATGCCGCTCGTTCTGTTGCTGGTCGTTTTTCTTTGTACTTGTTTACAAAAGAAGAAAAGATCCTCTCAGGATGAGTTGCCGAACATAATCTTGCTCATGGGTGATGATCACGGCTGGGATGAAGTGGGGTATAACGGGCACCCGTTCATACAGACCCCTGTCCTCGACGAAATGGCAGCAAGTGGTTTACGTTTCGATCGGTTTTATGCTGCACACCCAACCAGCTCTCCTACCCGAGGGAGTTTCTTAACGGGCAGGCACCCTAACCGTTATGGCACATTCACTCCCGGTTGGTCATTAAGACCGGAGGAGATCACGATTGCTCACCTTTTAAAAAAAGCCGGGTATAAAACGGCGCATTTTGGGAAATGGCACGTGGGACCCGTGAAAATCGAATCACCTACTAGCCCTGGCGCTATGGGTTTCGACGAGTGGCTTTCACACGACAATTTTTTTGAAATGAACCCGGTACTTTCAAGAAACGGGGAAGTTCCACGAAGGATTGAAGGAGAAGGTTCCGAAATAGTCATCGATGAAGCAATCAAGTTCATACAAAAATCAAAAGAACAGGGCAAACCGTTTATGACAGTCGTCTGGTTTGGTTCCCCACATGAACCATACAGTGGCTTGCCCGAAGACCTTGCCTTGTATGAAAACCTCCCGGACAGCCTGGCAGGGAAAGAAGTTCGTTTGACTTCTAATGAAACAGGAGAGCAAGTTAATCGCCCGCTCCGAGAGGTATTACAGGGGCGATACGCCGAAATCACGGCGATGGATCGGGCAATTGGTAAGCTAAGAACGTTTATCAAAGAGAATAACCTGAGCGAAAACACGCTCGTCATGTATTGTGGAGATAATGGAGCATCTGCCGACATCTCTCGTACGGGTTTGACGTTAAGAGCACAAAAAGCGAGCATGTACGAGGGAGGAATTCGTGTGCCGGGTGTGATAGAGTGGCCGGCAGTAATTAAAGAACCGGCATCCACGTCCGGCATCTCGGCCACTACCGATATCTTGCCTACCCTGGCTGAGATATCCGGCCAGCCATTACCAGATAGGCCTCTTGACGGGGTTAGCCTTGTCCCGTTTTTTCATGATCCGTCAGAACAACGCCACGAATCCCTTTATTTCTGGCAATTTAAACCCTCGAATGTATTTGATGAAAATGCAGAACCATATATCGACCCGAAATTACAGGAAGGAACCACACCCGTGGTCAAAATAATGGATGGCAAGTTCTCACGGGATTTCCAGAATTATAAATACGATCGTATTTCCAACAATGACTTCATGGGTACCCGTGTTTCCATGAAGGGAAGGTATAAATTAATAGTGAAAGAACATGGAAATAATGAAGTATTTGAATTGTATGACATTCAAAATGATCCTCATGAAGAACGGAACCTTATCGATACATACCCCGAGAAAGTAAAGCAAATGCACGTTGAATTGCTCGAATGGCAGGAATCAGTCTTACACAGTTTAACGGGAGGTGATTACGTGGGGGATCTATAAATCAGGTTCACGGGCGAATATATTAAAACTATGGATAATAGACCGAAAGAAAAAGTGCTATTGATTGCCGACAGTGGGGCCACGAAAGCCGATTGGTGCTTGGTACGAGGTAGAGAAATCATCCAACGGTTCACGAGCAAGGGGATCAGTCCGGTCTTTCAAACGGGGGAAGAGATGACGCGCGAGATCCGGGAAAATGTCCTCCCCTCCCTCGGCCAGGTACCTATCCGGGGCATCTACTTCTATGGCTCGGGGTGCATCCCCAAAAACGTGCCCATCGTGAGAGAGGTACTCCAAGCGGTGTTCCCGCTTGAGACTATCGAGGTACATAGCGACTTGATCGCCGCGGCACACGCGCTTTGTGGTCGCGAGGCAGGCATTGCCTGTATCTTGGGAACAGGAAGTAACTCCTGCGAATGGGACGGCACACGGGTGGTCAAGCATATCTCCCCGCTGGGGTTCATCTTAGGCGACGAAGGGAGTGGTGCTGCCTTGGGGAAACAGCTGGTGAGTGATGCCCTGAAGAACCGCCTCACGAAAGGACTAAAGGAGGCGTTGTTGGAAGAGTACGGGCTTACTCCCTCCCTCGTGATTGACAAGGTATACCGCCAACCCTTTCCCAGCCGCTTCTTGGCAAGCCTATCGCCATTCTTGATCAAGCACATTGACGATCCATCTATTCATCGCCTCCTGCACCAAGGTTTTTCCGATTTTTTCGAAAGAAATGTTATGCAGTACGATTATCAAAATAATAGAGTTAATTTCGTGGGATCGATCGCTTGGCATTACGAGGATCTATTGAAAAAAGTGGCCGCCGAGAAAGGGATTCAAGTGGGAAAGATCGCTCAATCGCCCATCGATGGCTTGATCGAGTATCACTTATCATCATTGGCATATTAATCACATTAATCTCATTGGCACATTGGCACATTAATCACATTGAATTCGTCATGAATTTTATAAAGGTAACAGAGCAACCGTCGCTGCACGACGACCTGGATAAAAAAACAATCCGTGAGATCCTTACCGGAATTAATCAGGAGGATCAAAAAGTAGCAATCGCCGTACAACAAACCATTCCCGATATCGAGAAGTTAGTGGCTGGTATCGTGGATCGAATGCAGCGAGGAGGCAGGCTCTTCTACATTGGGGCAGGTACCAGCGGTAGGTTGGGCGTGCTTGACGCGTCCGAGATCCCACCTACTTTCGGGATGCCCGACACCTATGTCATCGGATTAATTGCCGGTGGCGACATGGCGTTGCGAAACCCGGTGGAGGCCGCGGAAGACGACTTGGAGAAGGGATGGAAAGAGTTGTGGGAACACGGGATTAATCATAACGACGTTCTGGTGGGTATTGCCGCGTCGGGGACCACCCCTTACGTGATTGGCGCGTTGCGACACGCTCGGAGAAAAGGAATCCTGACAGCAGCAGTCTGCTGCAACCCTCACTCTCCCGTGGCAGCGGAGGCAGAAATAAAGATCGAGCCAATCGTCGGACCGGAATACGTCACGGGCAGCACCCGCATGAAAGCCGGTACCGCGCAGAAGATGGTACTCAATATGATCACGACCAGCACCATGATCAAGCTGGGCAGGGTAAAGGGTAATCGCATGATCAACATGCAACTCACCAACCAGAAGTTGATAGACCGGGGCACGCGCATGATCGTAGAAGAGCTGGACTTACCCTACGAACAAGCAAAGAATCTATTGCTGCTTAACGGCTCGGTAAAGAACGCGATTGATAGTTACCGTAACTCGTCGTTCTCCTAAAAACAACACTAAAAAAACAAAGAATAATATGGCTATTATCATAGACTCTCGTGATCCCGAACAGCTTCTTGATAAAATCTACGAGGCAATCGAAAACAAGAAAGCCGGCAAATGGGTAACTACCTCCGACGGACGACTCACCCACTCCATTCAATCATCTATTTTCACTCTCATGAATTTCTTAAAAAACCAACCAAGACACCTATTCTGCATGAATTTATTGATTATATTGATCTTTCTGACAGGTAGCACGTTATCCTCTCTCGCTCAAGAGACCGTGTATACTACTCTTTCCAATATTTCCTATTACGACGAGGAGGCACGTTCACAAGATGGTTACATGAGCGAAAGATGTATGCTCGATATTTATTACCCGGAACAGGTAGACAATTTCTCCACGGTGATTTGGTTTCATGGCGGGGGACTCACCGGCGGAGAAAAATCGCTTCCCGCTGCACTGAAAAACAAAGGCATTGCCGTGATAAGTGTCAATTATCGCCTATCGCCCCGGGCAAAGTCGCCCGCTTATATCGAGGATGCCGCGGCAGCAGTAGCTTGGGCTTTCAAGCATATCGAGGAGTATGGTGGGAACACGTCGCGCATCTTTATATCGGGGCACTCCGCGGGAGGATACTTGGCCATGATGATCGGGTTGGACAAACAGTACCTGGCTGCCCACGGTATTGATGCTGATCGTCTTGCCGGATTGATTCCACTGAGCGGCCAAACCATCACCCACTTCACGATACGGGGAGAAAACAACATCGATGACAAGCAACCCATCGTGGACAAGTATGCCCCACTCTTTCATGTTCGCCCCGACGCGCCCCCCATGCTATTGATCACGGGAGATCGTGAATTAGAGATGTTAGGCCGGTACGAGGAAAACGCGTACCTCGCCCGGATGATGAACGTGGTAGGACATTCGCGCACGCGCTTGCTTGAACTGCAAGGTTACGGGCATGATATGACCTATCCGTCCTTTCCATTAGTCGTGGAAGAGATTCAACGCATTTCGAGAAAACAATAGAGAACATTCAATCAATCCCATATAACCAACACGAAACCCTAAGTTCCGCTTAGAAGTGCAATATCCCGGCTTAGTTTGAGATCGCCTTAATTTTTCTTATCTTTGTATAAGATAGGATGCGCCTCGGCATACCTCAAGCAAGCTTGGCTCTGCCCTCGGCTTTCACTATCTTTGTTTTACATGGCAGAATGCCGCACCCGGATTGCCGGGGTATTGTATCATTCAAGAGGATAAATATGCATATAGAACGATTGACCCGTGTGGACGATAGCACGGTTCACGCCTTCAAGAAACTAATGCCGCAGCTGACCGGAAAAGAGGGGCACCCTTCCCTTGAAGAGTTAGAAAAAGTAATCCAATCGAAAGACACTTTTCTCTTTTTCGCGACCGATGAAGGAAGCGTGATCGGGACCCTCACCCTGGTATTTTACCGGCTCCCTTCCGGCCTAAAAGCGTGGATCGAAGACGTGATCGTGGACGAGAGCGCACGCGGCAAAGGGGCAGCTACTGCCCTTATATGGCACGCGTTGCATATCGCACGCGATGAAGGAGCCTTGAAAGTAGATCTAACTTCCCTCCCTCGAAGGATTGCAGCAAACCGTCTCTACCTGAAAATGGGCTTCGAAAAGAGGGAATCCAACATGTACCGGTACTACCTTACCGACACTAAATAAATAAAGACCTGCTTCCGCGAGAAACAGGCCTCAAAATCATCCTACCAAAGAGGGGAAGATTCAACTATTTCGTTAAGCCAAATGAGCAGAGCCAACCTTGCTTGAGCTATGCCATGGCGAGAATTGAAAATCGAGGCGCGAAGGCGACTCAAATAGTCTAAATTTATTGAACGTTTACCGGCTACGGTTTACGGCACCTTGTAAATGATGCTGTTGATGCTCATCCCCGCTCCTACCGACGCCAGTACCACGTTGTCGCCTGAGCTGATGGAGTGTCCTTCCATCCCGTTCCGGGTGATAATGTCTAATAACGTGGGCACGGTGGCAACCGACGAGTTGCCCAACCATGAAATGGTCATCGGCATAATGGTCTCCTTTACCTCTTTCATGCCATACAGTTTGAACAACCTCTTCAAGATGGCATCGTCCATTTTCCCGTTCGCTTGGTGAATCAGCACCTTGTGAACATCGTTCACGTGCAGGTTTAATTTATCCAGACCGGCTTTTATCGCTTGGGGCACGTACTCCAACGCGTACTGGTACAGGCGACGCCCGTTCATCTTGAGGTAAAAATTCTTTGTCTCCGCCAGTTTAGGGTTATAGGAGTATCCCATGCGAAGCATGTTCACGTACTCGAGGGCATCGCTCCGGGAATTATGGCCGAGAATGCCGACAGGGACCTCACTTTCGACGCCCTCCATGATGGCAGCACCGGCACCGTCCGCGTAGATCATACTGTCTCTATCGTGCGGGTCCGACACCCGGGAAAGCACGTCGCCACCTACTACCAACACCTTTTTCGCGTCGCCGGAACGGATATAGTAGTCGGCCTGTATCACTGCCTGCACCCATCCGGGACAACCATAAAGCACGTCGTAGGCAACGGCCGACGGGTTGGCAATACCCAGCTTCTGTTTCAGACGAGCAGCCAACGTTGGCAACACGTCCACTTGAATATTGTCACTGCGCGTTTCACCGAAATTATGGGCAAAGATGATGTAGTCGAGCTCCTCCTTATCTATCCCGGCCGCTTCGATCGCCCGTTCGGCAGCCACGAGGGCCAGATCGGAGGTCACCTCGTTATCCTCGGCATACCGCCGCTCGGCAATGGTGGTGATCTCTTCGAACTTATGGGTTATCTCCTCGTTGGGTGTTGAGAGCTTCTCGCCGGTAGAATCATAAAACTCGTAGTCGAGAAAATAGTCGTTCGCGATTCGCTTGGAAGGCACGTAACTGCCCGTACCGGTAAATACACTATACAGTTTCTTCATTATCTTTTTATTCGTTTGCAAGGTTGATGGCAGGATTACAAGCGGCTACGACACTTCTTACCTTCATCAACGTGGTAATACTATGATTTTCCTATTTTGTTGCAAAGATACATCATATTCTGTTTCAAAACCACTCGGTTCCCTGTAAATAACCCATTTAACAGGTGAGAATTTTCAGCGAAAACCATCTTGATCCTCCTGAAACGGGTGCCGAGCGAGTCACCCCTCCTTTGGTAAATCGCTGTATTCCTGCACAATGGAAGCCGTCAATGGATTCGACACGTCCTCGTACAGTTCCAGGTGGAAATACTTCGCGGCAGCCGTCACATGGTCGAACACGTCCGACACGATATCCTCGTAACGGACCCACACGGTGGTAGCGGTAAAGAAGTAAAGTTCCAAGGGGAGGCCCTTCGAGGTGGGTTGCAGTTGACGCACGATCAGCAGTAACTCCTTGTGTATGTCGGGATGACTGGACAAGTAATTTTTTATGTATTGCCGGTATAGCCCCATGTTCGTGAGGTTCCGGCCGTTGATCGGGAGTGATTTATCCACGCCTCTTTCCTGGTTATACGCGTCAATTTCCTCGCTCCGGGAGTGGATATAATCCGAAACGAGCCCGATCTTGGCCATCTCCGCCAACTCTTCGTCACTCACGAAACGAATGGTAGATTGCTTCACGAACACCGATCGCTTCAACCTTCTCCCACCGGTATCTTGCATGCCGCGCCAGTTCTGGAACGAGTCGGATACCAGCGAGTAAGGCGGTATCGTGGTAATGGTCTTGTCGAAGTTCTTTACTTTCACGGTTGTGAGCGTGATCTGGATCACGTCGCCATCCGCGCCGTACTTGGGCATGGTGATCCAATCGCCAATCCGCACCATGTCGTTGGCCGACACCTGCAGGCTGGCCACGAACCCGAGGATTGAATCCTTGAAGATCAGCATCAAGATAGCCGATGCCGCGCCCAATCCCGCGAGGATAGTAGTCGAGTCTTTCCCGGTGAGGATGGAAAAGAGAACGATGAACCCGATAAAGTAGAGTACGATCTTCACCACCTGCGCGTAACTGTCCAGCGGCTTATCCTTGAGGCTCGGCTTCTGGCGCAGCGTGTCGGTAAACGCGTTGATTAACGCCATCACCAACCAGATCACGTAAAATATCAAGAAGATATCAACCAGCTTATCCAGCAAAGTCATCAACCGGGGGAACTGGTCGAATATAATGGGAATGGAGCCTTTTACCAGGCTAAACGGGATGATCATGGCGAGGTAATGAGGGAAGCGGCGTTCCGACAGGTGCTTCAAGAATACCGCCCGGGAATAACGCGAGAGCCGGTTCAAAATAGTTTGCAAGATGACGCGGGTCAGGTACTGTACCACGAACACCAGCACCACCACGATCGCGGTTAAAAACACGAGATTAATGAAATTTACCCAGTTTTCGGGGATACCAAGCCCGCTGAGGAACCCAAGAGACCATTCACTAATGGCATTCGTTGATCGAGAGATTTGCTGAATATTTTCTTCGTTCATTCAATTAATTTATTTTTTAACGCTTAGGGCGCGAAGCCCCAATCCTATTATTTATTGATCGTTGTTGCTATAATTCGGAACGAATTACAAAGATATAATTTTTAACGTGCCAGTCAAAACCCTATTTTTTTCATTTCAAACCAGCCCGCGTTTCACGGATTCATTGTATATTTGTCCTGTCTCACGCCGTGGGTATATACCCTACCCGTCGCGTGAGAACGGAACATCATTTGTCAAAATGAATATCCCCGCCGCGAGCGGTGGGGAATTAAACCCTAGAAGATTAAACTATTAAGATTGGAAATATGGGAAAAGTACTGATCATTGGTGCCGGCGGTGTGGGAACAGTCGTGGCCAATAAGGTGGCACAGAACAACCAAGTGTTCACGGACATCATGCTGGCAAGCCGCACTAAAAGCAAATGCGATGCCATTGCGGAGGATGTGAAGCAACGTACCGGCGTGGAAATCAAAACGGCTCGCGTGGATGCCGATAACGTGCCCGAGTTGGTGGCATTGATGAACGAGTTCAAACCGGAGATCGTGATCAACGTGGCACTCCCCTATCAGGACCTGACCATCATGGATGCCTGCCTCGAGGCCGGCGTGCACTATCTTGACACGGCCAACTACGAACCGAAAGACGAGGCCAAGTTCGAGTACAAGTGGCAATGGGCCTACCAGGAACGGTTCAAGGAAGCGGGGTTGACCGCCATCCTTGGCTGCGGGTTCGACCCCGGGGTGACCAGCATATTCACCGCGTATGCTGCCAAGCATCATTTCGACGAGATCCATTACCTCGATATCGTGGATTGCAACGCGGGCGACCACGGCAAGGCGTTTGCCACCAACTTCAACCCCGAGATCAACATCCGGGAAGTGACCCAGAAAGGAAAGTTCTGGGAGAACGGGCAGTGGGTGGAAACCGAGCCGCACGAGATTCACAAGCCGCTCACCTACCCCGGTATCGGCCCCAAGGAGTCGTACCTCATCTACCACGAGGAGCTGGAGTCGCTCGTCAAAAATTTCCCCACACTCAAGCGGGCCCGCTTCTGGATGACCTTCGGACAGGAGTACCTCACCCACCTGCGGGTTATCCAAAACATCGGCATGGCGCGCATCGACGAAGTGGAGTATAACGGGCAGAAAATCGTGCCCATCCAGTTCTTGAAAGCGGTGCTTCCCGATCCGGGAGACCTGGGAGAGAACTACACCGGCGAGACCTCCATCGGTTGTCGCATCCGCGGTATCAAAGATGGCAAAGAGCGTACCTATTACATCTACAACAACTGCAGCCATGAGGCAGCCTACAAGGAAACCGGTGCCCAAGGGGTAAGCTATACCACCGGCGTGCCGGCTACCATTGGTGCCATGATGTTCTTGCAAGGCATCTGGAAAAAGCCAGGCGTCTTTAACGTGGAGGAGTTCGACCCCGACCCGTTCATGGAGCAACTCAACCAACAAGGATTGCCTTGGCATGAACAGTTCGATGTAGACCTGGAGTTGTAAATTTTGAGCCGATGAGACCTAAAAGCTTAGTCAATATCAGCGACTACGGACGAGACGATATCTTTCGCATACTGGAGAGCGCGGTGCGGTTCAAGCAGGAACCCGACCGCGACCTCCTGAAAGGGAAGGTATGCGCCACGCTCTTCTTTGAGCCTTCTACCCGCACACGGCTTAGCTTCGAGACGGCCGTCAACCGACTGGGTGGCCGCATCATCGGCTTCTCCGACTCGGCCACCAGCAGCGCGGCTAAAGGGGAATCGCTCAAAGATACCATCGTGATGGTAAGCAATTACGCGGACCTGATCATCATGCGGCATCACCTCGAGGGATCGGCCCGGTACGCTTCCGAGATATCACGCGTGCCGGTAATCAACGCCGGCGACGGCTCAAACCAGCATCCCACGCAGACGATGCTCGACCTGTTCTCGATTTACGAAACGCAAGGAACGTTAGAAAACCTCACCATCACCATCGTGGGCGATCTCAAGTACGGGCGTACCGTGCACTCCCTCATCCATGGGATGTCTCACTTTAACCCTACTTTCAATTTCGTGGCACCCGAGGAACTGCATATCCCCGATAAGTACAAGCTTTTCTGCGATAAATTGAATATTCCCTACAAGGAGTTTACCGATTTCGCGCCGGAAGCGATCAATAACGCGGATATCCTTTACATGACGCGGGTACAGAAGGAACGGTTCACCGATTTAATGGAGTACGAGAAAGTGAAGAATGTCTACATCCTGCGCGACCAAATGCTGATGGAGTCGAAAGCAAACCTGAAGGTGTTGCATCCCCTCCCCCGCGTGAACGAGATCAACCAAGACGTGGACGCGAATCCCAAGGCGTACTATTTTGAACAAGCCGAAAACGGTATGTACACCCGTCAAGCCATCATCTGCGATTTGATGGGGATCGAACCGAAGTAAGATATATATTAATTTCTACAATGCATTATGGGAAAAGAGTTACAAGTGGCCGCCCTCGAAAACGGTACCGCCATCGATCACATACCCACCGCGGCCGTTTTTAAAGTGGTGTCGCTGCTTCAGCTCCAAAAGCTAAACAACCGCATCACTATTGGCAACAACCTCAAGAGCAATAAGATGGAGAACAAGGGAATCATCAAGGTATCCGACAAGTTCTTCCGTGAAGACGAGCTCAACCGCATTGCCTTGGTAGCACCCAACGTGAACCTCAACATCATCCGCGATTTCGAGGTGGTGGAGAAGAAAAAGGTGGTGCTTCCAGACGAGATCGTGGAGATCATGAAATGCAACAATCCCAAATGCATCACCAATAACGAGCCGATGAAAACCCGGTTCCACGTGATCGATAAAGAAAAAGTAGAGCTACAGTGCCACTACTGCGAACTGAAAATAAAAAAAGAAGAGGTAGTGCTGCTTTAACTGCTTCGATAGAATAGGAGACTGAGAATTATGCCCCTGAATTTACCCGACAACTTACCGGCTGTAGAAATATTGAAGAAAGAAGATATCTTCGTGATGGACGACCTGCGTGCGACCACGCAAGATATCCGCCCGTTAAAGATACTTATTCTCAATTTGATGCCCCTGAAGATAACTACCGAGACCGACCTGATACGGTTGCTTTCCAACTCGCCTCTCCAAATCGAGGTGGAGTTCCTCGGGCTCTCCAGCCACATGCCCAAAAATACGCCGGTGGAACACTTGATGATGTTTTACACCCGTTTTTCCAAGGTAAAAGAGGCCTATTACGACGGCATGATCATCACCGGGGCTCCCGTGGAGATGCTGCCGTTCCGGGAAGTAACTTACTGGGACGAGCTCACCGAGATACTCGACTGGGCACGTGCGCACGTCACCTCTACCTTTTATATATGCTGGGGGGCGCAAGCCGCGTTGCAGCACTTTTATGGCATCAACAAACACCCGCTGGACAAGAAATTGTTCGGCGTGTTCCGCCACACGCTAAACGATCCTACCTTCCCACTTTTCAGGGGGTTCGACGATGAGTTCTACGCGCCCCATAGCCGCCATACCACTATCTTGGCAGATGAAATCGCGCGGCAGCCGGAGTTAACGATCCTCTCCGAATCGGAAGAGGCCGGCGTCTATATCCTCGCGTCGCGGGGGGGACGGGAATTCTACGTGACGGGGCACTCCGAGTACTCCCCCCTTACCCTCCACAACGAGTACACCCGCGATAAAGAAAAGGGAATGGATTCGGTGGAGCTACCGCTAAACTACTACCGGGATAATGACCCGGGACAGCCGCCGCTGGTGCAATGGCGATCGCACGCCAACCTACTGTACATCAACTGGCTAAATTATTTCGTGTACCAAGCCACGCCCTATCATATCGAAGAAATCGCGCGATTGGGTAATCTATAAAAAAGAGTACTCCCTATCCTGCCCCTGCAAACTTCAAGCAAACCGGTTTGCTGATCGGGATATCCTGATGGGTATCAGTTAGCAAGCCGGTCTCTTTATCCACCCGGAATACCTGCACTTTATCATCGTCCCTTCCCGCCACCAATAAAAAGTTACCATTGGGCGTGATCTCGAAATTGCGCGGATGCTTGGCAGTAAGCTGGTATCCCACCCGGGTGAGTGTTCCCTCTTCGGGGTCAATGGAGAAGATAGCGACCCCGTCGGCTTGCAACCGGTTGGAAGCATAGAGAAAGCGGCCGTCGGGCGACACCCGGATATCGGCACTCCCCCGGGCACCGATGGTGTCAGCGGCAATCACCTGTTTCTGTTGTAACTCCCCGTAATGGTAATCGTAAACAATCACCGCACCCGATAACTCCCCCAACAGGTAGAGGAACTTCCCGTCGGGGTGATAATCAAAATGACGCGGCCCCGTCTCCGGTGGAGTACTCCACTCCCTGAGGCTGCTCTCGTGAATGGGCGGTTGGCCCTCGAACGGCGTATCGCTCACGGTAAACCGGTACAGTTTATCTGTTCCCAAGTCAGCCGCGAACAAGAACTGCCCGTCGGGCGTGTACCTTACCGAGTGCAGGTGCGGGCTTTGCTGTCGCGTTGAATCAGGCCCCGACCCGCTGAATAACATGACCGAGGTGCCCGGGGCAAGAGAACCGTCGTCGTTCAACCGGAACGACGAGATGCTTCCCCCGCCGTAGTTCGCGGTATGCAGGTTTCTTCCCTTGCCATCGATGGCAATGTAGCACGGCCCCTCGCTATTCGTTGGCAGGGAGTTTAATAACTCCATTCGCCCTTGTTGCTTGTCGAGCGAGAAAGCATGTACGGCACTGCTGCCTTTACCACCCTCGCTCACGGTATACACGAACCGCTCGTCCGGGCTTAACGTGAGGTAAGAAGGGTTATCAGCCTTGGCCATGCCAAGCGAGTCGCCCCTGCCCGTATCGGTATCAAACCGGTAAATGTACACTCCTTCACTTCCCCCGCGCGAGGTGTAAGTGCCGACCAGTAGAAGCATCTCACCACCAATGGTGGCTGCCACCCGGGCTTCTCCGGGTGCCGCGCTGTCATCCTCTTTGCTCGCGCGGTTGCCGGTGCACGATAAAAGCATGATTATCGCGATTGTTACTGCCATTACCATTTTTTTTGTCATTCACGAATGTAGGGTATTTTTTCTAAAGAGCCCCTCTTTTCAAGAAAAAAGTTTTGAAAAGTTGCGAATATGGCGGCGACTGCTTATTTTTGCACTCGTGAAACAAAAACCGGTAAAACAAAAATTGATTATGCTTTCCAAAATTCTATCTGTCACCGGACGTCCCGGCCTCTACAAACTTATATCCACTAACCAAAACCTGAATATCGTTGAATCGCTATCCGACGGAAAACGTATTCCCGTTTATGCCCAAGAGAAGGTGGTAGCACTGAGCGATGTCTCCATTTACACCAACGACGGCGATATCCCGTTACGGGAGGTGCTGAAATTGATCAAGAACAAGGAAGAAGGAAAGCAGTTGTCACTGGGGCCTAAGCCATCCGGAAACACGCTGTTCACCTACTTCGGGGAGATCCTGCCCGACTATAGTAGGGAGAGTGTATACGCGAGCGACGTGAAAAAAATAATCTCGTGGTATAACCTGCTCACTGAGCATGGAGTCGATCTCGAGGAAGAGGAAAAAAAAGATTCGCCATCGGCAGCGGAAACCGAAGGTGAGAATGAAGATACAGGAACAAAAGAAGAAGCGGGAACGAAAAAGGAGGAAAAGGAGGCTTGAAAATAAAAGAGATCCTAACACGCGCGGTGGCCGGCATCTTATACATCTTGGTCATCCTGTTTGGTGTACTGGGAGGGCGTTTTTCATTCCTCGCGGTCTTTGGTGCCATCCTTGGCATGGGTCTTTTCGAGTTTTACCGCATGGTGGAAAAGGATACTTCACATGCTATCAGCAAGGCATTCAATATTGCATCGGGCATTCTTCTTTTTTTCTCGGTCTTTCTCTACTTGGAGGGACAGTCTACCTTCGCGTTACCGGTGGTCATCCTTGTTTACCTGCTCGCGCTTATCACTTCTGCCATTTTTCTCCGTCGGGAGGATATCCTTCACGGGATCATCTACTCGGTTTTCGGCCAGGTCTACATCACCATGCCGTTGAGCCTCCTGATGCTTCTCTCCTACTCCTACCAAAGCAATTTGTCGGGTGTTGGCTATGACTGGGTACCCATCTTGGCCCTGTTCGTTTTCCTATGGGTAAACGACACTGCGGCTTACTTCATCGGCTCGCTCATCGGGAAACGCAAACTCATGGAGCACATCTCCCCTCAAAAATCGGTCGAGGGATTCCTCGCGGGCATTTTTTTCACGGTTCTTGCTGCCCTGTTCTTTGCCCAGCTGTACCCTTCTTTCCACGCTATTTTTTGGATTGGATTCGCGATAGCGGTATCCCTGTTCGGGACACTGGGCGACCTGTTCGAGTCGCTTATTAAACGCACCTGCAACGTGAAAGACTCGGGCACCCTTATCCCGGGCCACGGCGGCATCTTGGATCGCATCGACAGCCTTCTCTTGGCTGTGCCGGCTGTCTATCTTTACCTCTTCGTTTTTACTTCTCTTTAAGTCTCCAGCCGTGCTCATAAAACGCGGGGCCAGCCCGTGACGGTAGGCCCTCGGGACCCCGGGGTGATTCACCTTGTTTTCACCCGGGCAGATAGAACAAAAGCCACTCGAAAAGCGTTCTAATGATGTCGAGTACATAGGTTTCCACATTATAAAGACAAACACGATGAACAAGAAATCAATCGGGACAAACGCGGGCATTATCTGGAATCTTTTGAACAACAATCAAAAGTGGAGCATCCAACAATTACAGGATGCTTCTGGCTTATCCGAGAAGGAAATTTACACTGCGATCGGATGGCTGGCAAGAGAAAACAAAATCGAAATGGATAATTCCGTCGAGGGCAGGGAGGATTACTACCTCGTGATCGAGTATTACTTTTAAACAACCATTGTCCTTCGGGCACCTATCTCGTTTTTTTATTCTATTACCAGCCATGCATGACGTGCTCGATGGCTTTTATCCATCGGCAGGTTACTACATCACTCCTTTCTCTTGCAGGCGCTGCTGCCATTTCCAAGCGGACGCCATGGTATCCTCGATGGTTTCTTTCGCGCTCCATCCCAACACGTTGTTTGCCTTATCGGGTTGTGCCCATATTTTTTCGATATCGCCTTCACGGCGACCCACGATCTTGTAATTCAATGGCTTTCCGGATACCTTCTCGAAAACCTTAATCAGCTCCAGCACCGAAAGCCCGGTGCCTGTACCCAGGTTAAACACCTCGACGGGGCTGTTTGATTTGTTTTCGAGCATACGCTCGATGGAGATGACATGCGCCTTGGCCAAGTCCACCACGTTAATAAAATCACGGATGCAGGATCCATCCGGGGTATCGTAATCGTCTCCAAACACGCTCAACTGTTTCCGGATGCCAATACCGGTCTGGGTGATATACGGCACCAAGTTTTGCGGCACCCCCAGCGGCAACTCGCCAATTTCGGCCGAAGGGTGCGCGCCTATGGGATTAAAATAACGGAGAATAATGCTCTTGATGGGAGCCCCGGAGTGTACAAAATCTTGAATGATCTCTTCGTTGACCTGCTTGGTGTTCCCGTAGGGCGATGCCGCCGGCTTTATGGGAGCGCTTTCATCAATGGGGTTCTGATCGGGTTCCCCGTATACGGTACAGGATGAAGAGAAAACGATCCCACTCACGTTGTAGATCGGCATTAACTCGAGAAGATTGATCAACGACACCAAGTTGTTCCGGTAATAAAGCAACGGCTGCTGTACCGACTCCCCTACCGCTTTGCTCGCGGCAAAATGGATGATCCCGTCAAACCGGTGTTTTTTGAATAACGCCTCCATCGCCTCCATATCGGTGCAATCGAGCTTGTCAAAAGCGGGGCGCACCCCAGTGATACGCGTGATACCTTCCAGAACGTCGGCACTGGAATTGGACAGGTTGTCCACGATCACCACGTCATACCCGGCCTGTTGTAGTTCAACGACGGTATGTGAACCGATGTAGCCGGTTCCTCCTGTAACAAGAATTTTTTTCGCCATATACCATTCAAAATTAGACTGTTTTCCTCCATGACGTGCCACGAGTGAACGTAGATGTTTCGCTCACTGCTCGCACTTATTCGTTATTTAGCCTGAAGGATATTTTCGCCTCATGAAAGGGCAAAAATAATCAAAAAATGCTGAAATCGTACCTTAATAAACGATTATTCCTTCTTTATTCCGATAAAAACTTATGGCACGTTAGTTTTTTTTATTATTTTTGTTATCGAGGGTGAAAAAAGAAGGCAGTGGCCAGCAAAACAAACAAAGCTATCTAAAACAGATGAAGTACCGCGTGGAGATATACTATCAAAAGGCAGATCTTCCTGCATTGAAGGAAGTTTCTTTCTTTCACTACGCTTCGTCGTTCGATTGGTACAGCCATTCCCCCACCTATACCCCACTCATGCTGGTCGCTTTCGACGGCGATACACCCGTGGCAGCCATGTTTGCCAATATCACGCGTGTCAACCGGCTCTTTAGCGGCAAGTTGTTCAAGCGATGTTTTATATCGCAACAGCCCGCTTTTTTTGACGAGAAATGTTCCCGGATAGATATTTTTGAAGCGCTTATCACCCGGTTGGTAAAGGAGGTGCGAAGCAAAGTGTTCCTAATCCGCTACGAAAATTTGGGAGACGCGATTTTCGGCTACAAGGGATTTCGAGAGAACAAGTTTTATTCCATCAAATGGATTAATATACGGAACTCGCTGCAACGAAAACGAAAGATATGGGACCAGTTATCGGCCACTCGAAAAAATCAAGTCAACAAAGCCCGTAGAAAAGGGGTAATACTGGAAGAATTCCGGTCGTCGGAACGCCTGCAGGAAATTTACACGCTTATACGGGACACCAACCAAAAAAAGATATCCCACCGTTTTCCTCCCTATGCCTATTTCGAGAATTTCTTTCACCATTACGTTCTCCAGGGAAAAGGTAAAATCGTGCTTACTCGTTACCAGGGAAAAATTATTGGCGGGGCTATCCTTGGTTTCGAGAAAAAACAGACGGTGTATTGCCTCTACTCGTGGGGTAAATCCAAACGATATAAAACGCTTTACCCTACTATCTTTACCCTTTACTCTGCCATGCAGATGGCTGAAGACGAAGGTTTTTTATATTTCGACTACATGGACGTGGGCTTCCTAAATAAAAATGCCGGACGATCGCGTTTTCTACTCCAGTTCGGGGGCAAACAGCGGGCAACCCGGCGTTGGTACCGCTACAACTGGAGCCTTTTCAATTTCTTCGCGAACAAAATCTACGATTAAAAGCGGAAGCGGGGAAAAAGCGAGGGCCCCCCGCCGGGTTAATGGGCAAAAAAGCACATATTTTTGCAAACAAATACAAACGCGGCCGCTTCCCAAGCGGTAAAAAGCAGCAAAAACGATAAATAATTTTAAAAGGGGCGTTTTCTCACCCGTAATATTTGGAGATTAGGCGGACACGCCCTATCTTTGCATCGTGTTTTTCATGGTATTAGATTTAAGGTTAACAATGAAGATTGGTTGTCGTGAGACAACCTTTCCTTTTTTATATACCTACTTGTATTTTTCCCACAAACCGTCATGAATAATTTCCCGGCTATTTTCGATTAACCCGGTCAGTTCATCCTGTGATAGCTTACTCGTGCATATCGGTGGATGAATTACCAGTTCCATTTTTTTTCCCGGCTTGAGTCGAAGCGTATTTCGTTTCAGCACATCGTAAGGCCCGTTGATAGTCAGCGGAACGATGGGCAATTTCATATCATGGGCGATATGGTAGGCCCCCCGTTTGAAACGTCCCATTTCACCATTTTTCGTGCGGGCTCCTTCGGGGAAAATCACGATCGATACCCCATCGGTAATCCCCTTTTTGGCTTTTTCAATGGTAGCGGCACGCGCGGCGGGGTTCGAGTTATCCACGAAAACGTGTCCCGCCTTTTCAGACGCGAAGCCCACTAACGGTATCTCACGTAAACTCTGTTTTTGCATCCAGATGATGGCATGTTTTAAAAAGCCATAGACCAAGAAGATATCAAACGCTCCCTGGTGGTTTGCCACGAAAACATACGACTGCTTGGGATCGAGGTGTTCATGGCCTTTTGTCTTGACACGGCACAATGCCAGCCAACAGGTGAGCCTCGACCACCATTTAGGCGGCTGGTACCCCCAGAAACGACTTCCGAAGAGTGGGGCCATCACCATCACCACGAGTGCCGTGATCAAGGTCAACACCAAAAACAGCGGCACGAAAACAATCCATTGGTACAAAAAAGAGAGCGTTTTATTCACCACACGATTATTCTTAAAAAGATTACTTTTCACTGAAAAGGCCGGAGTGCCTTTCGTGAACGATTTCACAAAAATAAATATTTTTTATAATGTCTCCTCTAAATTGTTGGGAATTTTATCTCCAGGGGCTCTTTTTTCGTGGACAACCCGATTTTTTATCTCGAATAATTTCCTTGTTTGTTGAATTTTGTGTTTATTTGCGATACGAAATCAAAAACATATAATATTATTACACACACATGAAAGATTTTGCAAAATACATCGGTGCCATTATGATGCTCGCGGGCGTTGCCGTTCTGGTGATTCCTTTTTTTATGGACTCAACCAACAATACCAACCTGATTATAGGGTTAGTGTTGGTGATCGAGGGCTTACTGGGACACATTTACGTGAACAACATGAAAAGAGGAAGCCTCGTCACCAACATACTATGGGCTATCGTGTTATTGATCGTTCCTTTTGCTATCTTCTACTTGGCCAAGAGAGGAGCCTACACGGAAAAAGAAATTGCCGCGTACAATTAAGTTTCACCTCGTACGGTTTGGGATAAAAATCTCCGTGTACGATCAGTGAAACGCGGTAAGTGGTTCAAAAAAGTAAAAGCCCCGGTATAACCGGGGCTTTTTTACACGTGTTTACCACGCCGGATTTTCACGCGCGGTGCCTACACGACTGACCGGCAAGATCTATCCGCGGATCGTGATTAGCATTATCCTTTTTTTCGCACGTGTAGCTGAAAGCCCTCGTACCGGATTACCACCACTTCGTCTCCTTTTTCAATAAAACCTTTCAGGGAGTTGGCATCGTAATACTCCCCTTCCATGAATACCCTGCCGGAAGGCCTCAAGTCAGTGGCTGCCACACCCGTTTTCCCGATCAAGGAAACGGGCTCCATCGACACCGAAATAAATCCTTCCTGATCGGCATTCAACGCCACGTTTCTCAACAATCCCCGCTTGCCTATCCGGCTCGAAAGGTAAATGATCAAGACCAGGCCCATACCCATGCCTCCCATCACCGTCATCGTCGCTTGGAACACCTCTCTCAGCGGCACTCCTTCGAAATTGAACCGTACGTTGCCCACCATCGCGAGCACCAATGACGCCAACACGAAAAGAATACCCAAGATACCGGGAATCCCGAAACCAGGGACTACAAAAATCTCGAAGACGATAAATATAAGCCCCAGCACGAAAAGTAGCACCTCCCAGTTCTGGGCATACCCCGTGAGGTACAGCGGGGTAAAGTAGAGCAGCGCTGCCGTGATGGCCACGGCGGAGGGGAAGCCCACACCGGGCGATTGCAGCTCGAAGTAGATTCCCCCGATAATAAACATGATCAAGAAAGCTTGCACCACCCCGCTGGTCAAGAAGCCTTTTATTTTATCATAGAACGATGGATTATACGTTTCCAGCCTGTAATCACTGTATCCCAGGTAAGTCACGATCACCTCGTGCACACTCTCGGCAATGCCGTCACAATACCCCAGCTCTACCGCTTGGCTGGCCGTGAGCGTGAGGATTTGCGTGGAATCGGCGTACCCCGGTATCACGATACGCTCGTCCACCATCGCTTCCGCCACGGCGGGATCGCGTCGCCACCGTTCAATCGTGTCGCCATCCTGCACGATCACTTCTTTCCCATGGCTCTCGGCCGTGGCCCGCATGGTAGCTCGCATGTAGGACTGGTATTTATCCGGTGCCCGGTCGCCCGTGCCCCCCTCCACCACCGTGGCTGCCCCGATGGAGCCACTGTTTCGCATGAAGATGCTGTCGCACGCGATGGAGACAAGCGCCCCTGCCGACGCCGCGTTGTTATCAATAAACACGTGTACCGGGATAGGCGAGTTCAGGATGGCCGTCCGCATGGAGTCGGCCTCGAGCACCCCTCCCCCGTAGGTGTTCATGTGCAATAATACCGCGTCGGCTTCGGCCAGCATGGCTTCGTGCAACCCGTTTTGCAGGTAAATCCAGGTGTTGCTACCTATATTCTCTTTGATGTTGATCTGGTACACCAACGGCCGCGCATCCTCCGCTTGTATATCAAAAGAGAGCAAAAGAAGCAAAAGGAAAGAGACAAGATGGAAATTTTTCATTTTTAACACGATTAATAGAACAAAGGTAATAGATTTTGGATTTACTCGTGCGTTTTCATCAAAAATGTGTATATTTGTAATTCAATTTATCAGTATGAGCACAATTTTACTTACCATAGGGTCCAATACATTCGCTAAGACTAACATTGATAAAGCGAAGCGAATGCTTACATTTGTTTTTCCCGATATTATATTTAGCGAACCTATCCTGACCGAGCCAGAAGAAGAGAAGTACTCCTATCTTTTTCGAAACATACTTGCTGTCGTGGATACCGAGATGCGCCCCGAGGAGGTGATCGACAAGATCAAGCAGACAGAGCGGGCCGTGGGACGTACCCCACGCGACAAATACTTGGGAAAAGTAGTGATCGACATTGATCTTATTAAATACGGGGATAACATTCTCCGCCCGCAAGATTACGAGAGGGAATACGTGCAGCGACTATTGGAAACGATAGAGATACCCGAGCCGGTGGAAGCCCCTGAAGAAGGGGGGAACAGCACGGGAGCGGGTTCGCACGAGACAGTGGATGATTCACGGCAAGCAAGCACTCCCGCGCCGACCGACATCGACGAACCGGAATCGGCCGATTTCCCTGACGAGTCCCTCCCACTCGATGAAGAGAGGTCTTAATTCAACCTTTCGATCGATTTTACCCCTTTCACGGCCTTGAGCTTTTTTATCAGCTGCTCCAACATGGAAGTATTCGCGAGCATCACCGCGATGTTTCCTTGAAACAACCCGTCGTTAGAGTCGATGGAGATGGAGCGCATCTGCACTCCCTCCTCTTTCGAGATGATCGACATCAGGTTAGCCACGATATTGAGTTGATCGTTTCCGATCACCCTTAGCACGATGGTGTAGCTGGAAGAGCCGGTGCCTCCCGACCAGCGGGCCTTTAATACCCGGTAACCGAATCTTGAAAACAGGTCGTGGGCGTTGGGGCAGGAGACACGGTGTATCTTGATCCCTTGTGAAGAAACAAACCCGAAGATATCGTCCCCGAAAATGGGATTACAGCACTTCGCGAGCTTGTAATCTATCCCCGTTAGGTTCTGGTCAATAATTAATTCGTCGCTACTCCTGAGATCTTCAGCAGGGGTCTTTAACGTGAACTGCTCGGCACTCACCGCGGCGTGGGCTTCCCTGCTTTCGGCCTCCCTGTTTTCCATTTCCAAGTAGCGATCGATCACCCAGTTTACGTCCAGTTTCTCAACAGCAATATCCACGTAAAAATCGGTAACCGTTTTGTACCGCAGCTTTTTAATTAACTGCATCAGGTGTGCCTCGTCCACTTCGATCTTGCGGTTCTTCATCCGCCTCGAAAGTGTCTCCTTGGCGATATCTACCTGCTTCACCGACTCTTCTTTTAACAGCTGCCGGATTTTGGTACGGGCCTTCGAGGTTACCGCGAAGTTCAACCAATCCTGCTTGGGTGCTTGGTGTGAAGAGGTGTTGATCTCCACTTGGTCACCACTCTTGAGCACGTACCGGATGGGCACGTTTTTACCGTTCACCCGGCCCGACATGCAGGTAGCCCCCAGGTTGGAATGGATCGCGAACGCGAAATCAAGCACCGTGGCCCCTTTGGGAAGCTTGAACAGGTCCCCCTTGGGCGTGAACACGAAGATCTCTTCGTCGTAAAGGTTCAGTTTGAAGTCGGTTAGCTTCTGGTTCAAGTCGGAGTTGCCTCCATCGAGCGATTCGCGAAGCGATCCCAGCCAGCTATCCAGCGTGGTCTCTTCTTTCACGCCCTTGTACTTCCAGTGAGCCGCGAGGCCCCGCTCGGCGATCTCATCCATCCGACGGCTTCGTATCTGCACCTCCACCCAACGCGAGGCAGGGCCCATCACGGTAATATGGAGCGACTCGTACCCGTTGCTCTTCGGGATCGAAAGCCAGTCCTTCAGCCTTTTAGGGTTAGGCTGGTACATGTCGGTGATGATAGAGTATACCTGCCAGCAGTGTGCTTTCTCCTGTTCCGGCGGCGCATCCAAGATCACCCGGATGGCAAACAGGTCGTAGATGCTTTCGAACTCTATTTTCTGTTTCTTGAGCTTGTTGTTGATGGAGTGGATGGACTTGGTGCGGCCCTTGATATCGTACGTGAGCCCCGTCTTATCGAGGCGCTCTTTCACCGGTCGGATGAACTCCTCGATGTATTGATCGCGTGACCGCTTTGTCTCGTTTAGCTTTCGGGCGATAAAATCATACCGCTCCCGGTCGGTGTACTTCAGGGAAAGGTCCTCCAGTTCCGACTTGATCGTATAGAGACCCAGCCGATGCGCGAGGGGCGCGTACAGGTAGATCGACTCCACGGAGAGATCGAGCCGTTGCTGCCTCGTGAGGCCCTTTCCACCTCGCATCAGGCGCAGCTGTCGTGCAATCATGATAAATACCACCCGGATATCTTCGGCCGTCGAGAGCAATAGTTTGATATAGTTTTCCGATTCCACGGCACCTTTCTTGTCGCTGAACCGGTTCACGTTCATTAGCCCGTTGAGCAGAAGTTCCACCTCGCTCCCGAACATTTTCCCGATCTCGCTCATCGGTATTTTTTGCTCTCGCACCGGCCGGTAAAGGAGAGCGGCACATACCGTGTGCTGCTTCAACCCGATCTCGTCGATAATGATCGTGGCCGTCTTCATATCATCCAGCAAGTGCTGTAACTCTCTCGTGGCATCCTCCTCCCTACTTTCTTTCAGGCCCGTGAAGAGGAACCTCCGGCGCGTCTCTTTCAACAAATCAATCCGTTCCTTATCCCAGGCTTCTCGCAGAAACGAATAAATCGCGCGATACAGCCGGAGAAACTCTCTGGAATCTATGGAAAGGTTGTCCGTCATTTTACCCACTTACACTATTTTTGTTTAACGAAACAAACATTTTTAAACACGATTAATTATAAATTGTACCGCGATAAATAGAAAGCAAATTTACACTATTTTTTTCTATTACCTCGGCGGGTAAAACAGAATTCCTTTGCCCACCCGGAACAAATCGTTATATTTGCACACCAAAAACGAGAAATTAAACCCGTAGACACGTATGCGTGACATTACTTTTATCACCTGCTTATTGATGCCTTTTTTCCTGTGGGCTCAGTCGGGTGAAACCCTCTCGCTAAACGAGGGATGGCAGTTCTCACAGGTAAACAAGGAGCAATGGTATGATGCGGAGGTACCGGGATCGGTACAGCGCGATCTAGTACGTCACGGCGTGTTACCGGACCCGTTCTATGGTACCAACGAAGAAAAGGTACAATGGGTGGAAGATGAAAATTGGGATTTCAGGAAGACGTTTAACGTTACGGCTGACCAATTGCACTACGGCGACGCGCTCCTTCAGTTAGAAGGATTGGACACCCATGCCGACGTGTTTCTCAACGGATCGCGTATCCTGCGCTCCGAGAACATGTTCGTGGGACATGAAGTATCCGTGAGGCATCTTTTGCAGGAAGGCGAGAACAAGCTCTATATCCGATTTTACTCGCCGGTGCAGTTGATGATGCCGGCACGGGCTACTTTCGGGTACGATTATCCCGCCGGGAACGATCACCGGGAAGAAAAATTGAGCATCTACAACCGCAAAGCACCCTACCACTTCGGGTGGGACTGGGGCATCCGTATCGTGCAGATGGGCATCTGGAAGCCGGTGTCGCTCACGTTCTATAATAAAGCGCGGGTAGACGATTTTCACGTGAAACAGGAATCGGTAACGGCAGAAAGTGCCAAAGTTGAGAATCACCTCGAGATCCGATCGATAGACTCGCGGCCCCTGGAGGCGACCGTGACCATAGAATACCGGGTGAGGGGTGAAAACGACACGCGCTCCATCGCGAAAGATATTACCTTACACCCGGGAACAAACAGGGTGGCTCTCCCGCTGGAAATCCAAAACCCCAAGCGTTGGATGCCCATCCACTGGGGTGAACAGCATCTTTACGATTTCAAGGCCACGGTGACGAGCGGGGAACAGGTTATCGCGAGAAAAGAGGTGTGCACTGGCCTGCGCTCCGTCCGACTGGTACAGGAACCCGACAAGCATGGCCGGTCGTTCTACTTCGAGGTGAACGGCGTCCCTCTTTTCGCGAAGGGGGCCAACTATATCCCCGGGGAGATCTTTACTACCCAGCAAGATACCGATTATTACGAACGGTTTTTCGATAATGTCATCGCGGCCAACATGAACTTCGTACGCGTGTGGGGCGGCGGTATTTACGAGAACGAGGAGTTCTACCGCCATGCTGACGAAAAAGGGATCCTGGTGTGGCAGGACTTCATCTTCGGCTGCGTGCCCTACCCTTCCGACGATGCTTTCCTGACCAACGTGGCGAAGGAAGTGGTTTACAACATCAAGCGGCTCCGTAACCACGCTTCCCTCGCTTTCTGGTGCGGCAATAACGAGGTGGAAGAGGGCCTCCGGCACTGGGGATGGCAGAAAGAGTACCCGGCCGAGGTGATGGATGCCTGGTTCGAAGGGTACGATAAAACCTTCCGCGAATTGATCCCGGGGCTGCTGGACAAGTTTGACGGTACGCGCGATTACATTCACGGTTCACCCTACGACTCCAACTGGGGGAACATCGAAAAATTCGCGTCGAGCGACGTGCACGATTGGGGCTTGTGGTACGGACACCTGCCGTTCGAGGCGATGGCCGACCGGCTACCTCGCTTTGCCAGCGAGTTTGGTTTCCAATCCTTCCCCGAGATGAAAACGATCCGTTCCTTCGCTCCCGAAGACCAATGGAGCCTCGAGAGCGAAGTGATGAAGGTACACCAGAAAGCATCCACCGGCAACTCGCTTATCAAAAAATACATGGACATGTATTACCACGAGCCCAAAAACTTCGAAGACTTCGTCTACATCGGCCTCGTGATGCAAGGCAACGGCATGGAAGAGTCGGTCGAGGCCATGCGCCGCGGCAGGCCTTATTGCATGGGAGCACTCTACTGGCAAATTAATGACGACTGGCCGGTAGTCTCCTGGTCGAGCATCGATTATTACAACAATTGGAAAGCGCAGCACTATCGCATGCGCGACGTGCTGGCTCCCCTCGCCCTGGGTGTGGAGTATAAAGATAACAAGCTGAATTACTACACCCTATCGGACTATCTCGAGGATTGGAAAGATCTGCGCCTCACCGTGCAGGTAATCGACTTCACAACCGGCAAACGGAAAGAGTTCACGGAGCGCGTAAACGCGAAAGCCAACGACAGCCGGATGGTGAAAACCTTTGACGTGACCGAACTGGTAAGCGAAACGGAAAAGAGACACACGGTGATCCGCGCCTTCCTCAGTGATAACAAAGGGAACGTGATCTCCATCAAGGACCACTTCTTTTACTGGCCCAATAAGCTTGATTTACCCGAAACCGAGGTGAAGACTAGCGTCCAGTATCAAGATGGGGAATACCGGGTGACGCTATCCAGCAAGAAGCTGGCGAAGGACGTGTTCGTGGAGATACCGGTGCAGGGTGCTCGCTTTACGGATAATTTTATCGATCTGCTACCGGGCGAGCAACGCACCATCATCATCACCTCCCCGGAGTTGAAAGCGACCGATAGGACACCCCTTACCGTCAAACATATCCGGGAAACGTATTAGCCACGTGATAATTAAGAATTAAGAATTAAGAATTAAGAGTAGGAAAATTGTTCATTGTTCATTGTTCATTGTTCATTATTAATTATTAATTAATCAAGCAAGAGTGGGAAAAAGAGAAGACCTCTCCATATTACTGGTAGTATCCATTACGTCTTTCATGGGAACCTTCTTGGTGTCGGCAGTCAACATCGCGTTGCCTACCATCGAGAACGCCCTGTCTCTTAACGCGATCGAGCTAAGCTGGGTCATCACCGCCTTTATACTGGCCATGGCCATGTTCATGCTGCCCGCGGGTAGCTGGGGCGACCGGACTGATAACCGACGCCTGTTCAAGGTGGGGGTGGTCTTATTTACCCTCGCTTCGGCCATCTGTTACGTGGCTCCCAACGGCTACTGGTTAATTGGTGCACGCTTCTTGCAAGGCATTGGCACCGCGTTCTCCGGCACCACCGGCCAAGCCATCCTCGTGGCATCGTTCCCGGCGGAAAAACGGGGACAAGTGCTGGGCATCTCGGTGGCTTCGGTCTACGGGGGCCTGGCCCTGGGACCACTTATCGGGGGGATCATCACCCTCCACATGGGCTGGCGCTCCCTTTTCTTGATTGCTTTCTTCCTCGGGCTGGTTACCATCTCGGTCTCGCTTCTCTTCCTCAAAAGCAAGAAAGAGGAGCACGAGAAAACGGCGACCAAAGGGAGTGATAAGGTAGGCACCTTCCTCTTTATGACGGGCCTTGCCGCGCTGGTTTACGGTTCTTCCCAGATCCCCTCGGCTACCGGTTGGGCAATCATGGGCGGCGCGCTCCTGCTATTGCTTCTCTTCTGGAAGTATGAAAGCAAGGCAAAATACCCGCTGTTCGACACCCGCCTTTTTACCCGTAACCGGCTGTTCACCTACTCCAGCCTCTCGGCACTTATCAACTATACCGCCACCTTTGCCATCGTCTTCTTCTTGAGCCTCTACTTGCAAAAGGTACAGGGGCTTTCCCCGCGTGACGCGGGCGCCGTGATCATTGCCCAACCTATCATGATGGCCCTCTTCTCGCCGGTAGTGGGGCGGTTGTCCGATAAGATAGAACCCCGTTATTTTGCCACCATCGGCATGGCCATGTGTACGTCGGGCTTGGGGATGCTCGCTTTCCTCGGGCCGGACACGGCCATCTGGATCATTATCGTCGTCTTGATATGGGTAGGGCTTGGCTTCGCCCTTTTCTCCTCGCCTAACATGAATACCATCATGAGCTCTGTAGAACGAAGCCGGTACGGGCAAGCTTCCGGGTTGGCTGCCTCCATGCGGGTGTTCGGCCAAATCATCAGCATGAGCGTCGTTACCCTTCTCTTCTCCATCTACTTTGGCAAGCAATCGGTAGAAGCGGTACCAAACGAGGTATTCTTACGAGCTTTGCAACTGGGATTCCTTATTTTCTCGCTTATCGGCATCCCGGGCATATACTTTTCCTATTTCCGGGGGAATGTCTCTAAACCGAAAAAATAACCCCGCCGTGCTTCCTCACAGCTCTTCCGAGAGTATTTTCTGCAGCAGGAACGTGGCGTTGAGGTTTTTGGATACCCCCCGCTGAATTTTGTAACTGTACTGCTCTCCTTCGGCGAGGGAGATCTCGAAACAGTAGTTTTTGAATCGATCGGGCAATTCCTCCTCGAGCTTGGCCAATTCTAAATCATGGGTAGCAATAATCCCTGTTACCGGCAGCCCGATCATTTCTTTCAGGAAAAGGACCGAGCCATCAAGCTTATCCTTCGAGTTGGTTCCCTTGAGCAACTCATCGAGTATGATCAACGTGTGGGGGTGCGAACGGCAATAACGGATTAATTGCCTCATTCGCTCCAGTTCTGCTTTAAAATAGGAGGTGCCGGAAGAGAGGTCGTCGGTGTTTCGCATGCTGCTAAACAGGTGAAAAAGCGAGAATATAAACTTCGAAGCACAGACATTCATCCCGTTGACCGTCAACACGTAGTTGGCTCCCACGGTGCGTAAGAACGTGCTTTTACCCACCATGTTGGCCCCGGTGATGATAAAAAATTGTTTCTTGCTAATCAGGATATCGTTATCTACCCGCTTCTCCTGGGGGATAAACGGGTGCCCCAACCCGGTAGCGTCAATGAGGATATCGGGGTCGCCGGTGATTTCGGGTTGCACGAACCCGGGGAGGTTAAATAGGTAAGTTGCTTGTGATACGCGGGCTTCCATCTCGGCCAGCGTCTCGATCCAAGACTGGATATGAGACAGGTAACTGTTTTTCCACCGGTAAAATTGCCGCAAGAGAAACAGGTCTCTCAAGAAAAACCCGTTGAGAAGGACAAGGACGTACGCATTATGGCGCTGATCGAATTTTTTCAGCAAGATCGCCAGTTCCTCCAATGCTTCGCGGGAGTTATGCACGCCAAACAATTCTTCTTTGAGTTCCCTGTTCTGGCCGGCCTCGAATGGTTCGTCGTGCACGATCTCCAGTAGCCGGGCATGCACCGTCGTGTTTTCGTGGAGAAACCCGATGTCCGCGCCCACTTTACCCAGCACTTTATTAAAAATCAACGGGAAGAAAAGCTGAAGCATAAACAACAGGGTAGGTACCGACGCGGGCAGGTAGCTTATATAGGCCAAGAGAGCCGATACCAGCGTGATCGTGATGGAGGTATAAATGAGAACAAGGCCTGTTTTTGAAGTGAGCAAGGGGTTGTTGCTCCGGTTCGCGGTCAACGACCCGTAATCGCTTTTCTCCTCGTCGAACCCTTTGCACGTGGCCATGAACCGGTGCCTGAATGCCTCTTTTCTCGAAAGCTCCGAGAGCGACGCTTGCCTCGCCATGATCTCCTTCTCGTTCCCCGGGATAGTACTCAGTTTATCGGCCAAAATGGAGCCGGCCGCGCGCGATACCGTCCGGTTGATCATGTGATAAATGGAGTTCTCCCCGAAAATATCCATGTCGTACGAGTAGGCATGCTTTTTGTCGATGAACCGCTCCCCGTTATCGAAAGGAGTATAGTCGCCCCTCAAGAAAGCGATCTCGTTGGTATAAACACGATTCAAAGCGAAGTGGTATTCTTGCTTTCGCAGGTAGAACTCATCCGGCTTGTAAAGTAAGAGGAATACCACGAACGAGAAAGCGGAGGCGGTTAAACAAGAAACCCTATCCCACCCCAGCTGGTAAGCGGCTATCAAAAAGAAGACCGTGCCCAAAAAAAAGAGCACCTTGAACCACGGGATCACCCTTAACCGTGCCTTCACTTTATCCAGCTGTGCCGTGTTCGCTTCCATCTTCTTCACGTAGTAATCACTCGCTATTTTTCCCCTCGTTGTATCCATTCAGTTATCGTATTATAGTTCACACTTCCGTCTTGTTACATGAACCTTCACGGCCACTCGTACTGCTCCTTTCATCCAAGTATTCCAGCACCGGGCCAGCCGGTGCCAAAGACAGTGAAAGCCGAGCGCAATACCAAGCTTGCTTGAGCCATGCCGAGGCGCATCCTGTCTTATGCAAAGGTACTATTTTTTCGAGATTCCATCCCGTCGCGTCCGGTTGAACCCCCTAATTCTTGTCTTTCCCCCGTGCAAAATTCGTTTTTCGATTCGTTCCCTTGCAAATGGCTCGATTTTCAACTATTTTTGCATCCGCAAACAAAGAATGGAATTGTAACGATGGCAAAAGAATTGAAGGAGCTCACACCCCGGGCGAAGGACTACTCGCAATGGTATCTCGACTTGGTGATCAAGGCCGATCTGGCCGAAAACTCCGCCGTGCGCGGGTGCATGGTGATTAAGCCGTATGGCTACGCGATCTGGGAAAAGATGCAGCGTCAACTGGACGACATGTTCAAGGAGACGGGGCACGAGAACGCGTACTTCCCGCTCTTTATCCCCAAGTCGTACCTCAGCCGCGAGGCCGATCACGTGGAAGGGTTCGCGAAAGAGTGTGCCGTGGTCACCCACTACCGCCTCAAGAATGATCCGGCCGGCAATGGCCTGATCGTGGACCCCGAAGCAAAACTCGAGGAAGAACTGATCGTCCGTCCCACCTCGGAGACCATCATCTGGAGCACCTACAAGAACTGGATACAATCGTACCGCGACCTGCCCATCCTCATTAACCAGTGGGCCAACGTGGTACGCTGGGAAATGCGTACCCGCCTCTTTCTCCGCACGGCCGAGTTCCTCTGGCAAGAGGGCCACACGGCTCATGCTACCAAGGAAGAAGCCATCGCGGAGGCCGAACAGATGATCAACGTGTATGCCGAGTTCGCCGAAAAATACATGGCGATGCCGGTAGTGAAGGGATTCAAGTCGGAATCTGAGCGATTCGCCGGGGCCGTCGACACTTACACCATCGAGGCGTTGATGCAGGACGGCAAGGCACTGCAATCGGGCACGTCCCACTTCCTCGGGCAGAACTTCGCCAAGGCATTCGACGTGCAGTTCACCGATCAAAACGGGAAGCGCGATCACGTGTGGGCCACCTCGTGGGGTGTCTCCACGAGGCTGATGGGTGCCCTTATCATGTCGCATTCCGACGACAACGGGCTGGTGCTTCCCCCCAAGCTGGCTCCCTACCAGGTGGTGATCGTTCCCATCTACAAAAACATGGAACAGCTGCAGCAGATCAACGAGAAAGTAAAGGGAATCATCGAACGATTGAGAGCACTTGGCGTTAGCGTGAGGTATGACAATGCCGACAACAAGAAGCCGGGTTGGAAGTTCTCGGAATACGAGCTCAAAGGGGTGCCGGTACGCCTCGCGATGGGTGCCCGCGATTTGGAAAACAATACCGTGGAAGTAGCCCGCCGCGATACCCTCACCAAGGAGACGTTGCCGTGCGATGGCATTGAAGCCCATATCAAAGCACTGCTCGACGAGATGCAAGAGAATATCTACAAGAAAGCGGTCGATTTCCGCGCTTCGCAAACCCGGGAAGTAAATAGCTACGACGAGTTCAAGGAGGAGATCGAGAAAGGCGGCTTCTTGCTTTGCCACTGGGACGGTACTGCCAAGACAGAAGCACGTATCAAGGAAGAAACCAAGGCTACCATTCGCTGTATCCCGTTGGAGGGCGACAAAACGCCGGGCGCGTGCATAGTCACGGGCAAGCCGTCTGCACAACGGGTATTGTTCGCGCGGGCATATTGACGCGAGACCTCTGTATGGCAACCCTAAAAAACTGGATCTCTGCCTTTCGACTGCGGACACTTTTCTTGGCCGTGGCGACCGTCATCTTGGGAAGCGGGTTGGCTTTTCATGATGGGCACTTTAGTCTCGCTACCTTTATCCTCGCTTTCCTGTTGGCTATAGCTATTCAAATACTGGCCAACTTGGCTAATGACCTGGGTGATTTTCAAAAAGGCACGGATACCACCGGACATAGGCAAGGCCCTACCCGCGCCGTGCAAGGCGGAAAGATCTCACCTAAGCAAATGAAGGGTGCTATTGGAACCTTCTCGATTATTTGTATTGTCACAGGGCTCTCGCTGGTATTCAATGCCATCGCCCATATCTCCCGGTCATCGGCAGTAATACTTATTGGCGCGGGTGCGGCCAGCATCTTGGCGGCACTCTTTTACACGCTCGGAAAGCGAGCTTACGGGTACAAGGGATGGGGCGATCTTTTCGCCTTCTTTTTTTTCGGGCCGGTACCGGTTATCGGCACGTATTTCCTCCATACTCACGCGTTCGATTTCCAACCTGTCCTTCCTGCTATCGGTATGGGAATAATCAGCACCTTAATCCTGAATATCAATAATATGAGGGATATCGACAACGACCGGGCATCCGGAAAGGTTACTGTCGCCGTTAAATTAGGACTAAACAGGGCAAGAATGTATCACGCTATACTCACCTTTGCCTCTTTCCTCTGCTTTCTCGCGTATAATCGCTTGTACGAACCCTCTCCCTGGTACCGCTACCTGTACTTGCTTGTTTTTCTCTTCCTGTTCAACATACTCACCAACGTGTATCGAAAAAGCGGGAAAGCACTCGATCCCTACCTCCGGCTTACCTCGTTATCGGGGTTTTTTATCGCGTTGCTCTTTGCAGCGTGTATCAATGCTTGAGGAATAATTCCAAATATTTATTTAACTTTGTTGTACTTATAAAAACACCAGTATGTTCGACAACAGCAAGCGGGCCTTTATAGCCATTAACGAAGAGGCGGAAGTCTGCCTTATTCCCCGCATGGCAAATCGCCACGGGCTTATCACCGGTGCTACCGGTACGGGAAAAACGGTAACGTTACAAACCCTCGCCGAAACATTCAGCGACATGGGCGTGCCCGTGTTCGCCGCGGATATGAAGGGCGACCTATCCGGTGTGACCAACGCCGGGGGCAACAAGGAGAGCGTTACAAAACGGGTAGAGCAATACAATTTGCACGAAAAAGGGTTCGAATACAAGCCTTTCCCGGTTCATTTCTGGGACGTGTTTGGCGAACAAGGGCACCCCGTGCGTACCACCGTCACCTCCATGGGTCCGTTATTGTTGGAACGGCTGCTTAACCTGAACGATACGCAAGGAGCAATCCTGACCATGGCATTCCGGATTGCCGATGACAACGACTTGCTACTGATCGACCTGAAGGATTTGCAGAAGATGCTGCAATTCATCGGTGACAACCGAAAAGAGTTTACCACCAAATACGGGAACATCTCTCCGGCGAGTATCGGGGCTATCCAACGCGGGCTAACGCGATTAGAGAGCGAGGGAGCCGACAAGTTTTTTGGCGAGCCGGATTTCGAGATTGCCGATTTCATCCAGACGGAACAAGGCAAAGGGGTGATCAACATCTTGGCAGCCGACAAGCTAATGAACTCGCCCCGTGTTTATACTACCTTCCTGCTATGGCTTCTGGATGACCTATACGAGACCCTTCCCGAGGTGGGCGACCTGGATAAACCCAAGTTGGTGTTCTTCTTCGACGAAGCCCATCTTTTATTCAACGACATGCCTTCCTCGCTGCTCGAGAAGGTGGAGCAGATTGTCCGTCTTATTCGTTCCAAGGGAGTGGGTGTTTATTTCTGCACCCAAAATCCCGCCGATATCCCCAACAGCATCCTTGGCCAACTGGGCAATCGCGTGCAACACGCCCTGCGAGCCTACACGCCCAACGACCAAAAAGCTGTGCGGGTGGCGGCCGACACGTTCCGGGCCAATCCCACGTTTGATACCGCGGAGACCATCACCCAGCTCAATACCGGGGAGGCACTCGTCTCTTTTCTCGACGAGAAAGGAGCCCCGGGGATGGTTGAGCGTGCCAACATACTACCCCCGCAAGGCCAAATAGGGCCCATCACCGCGATCGAAAGGGATCGATTTATTCGAAATTCCCTGATTTACGGGATTTACGAGAATTTTATCGATCGAGAATCAGCCTTTGAAATCTTATCGAAGAAGCAAGAGCTGCTAGAAGAAGAGCGGCAGCGTGCGGCCGAAGAGAAGGAACGGGTACGTCAACAAAAAGAGGCCCAAAAAGCACTGCTCGAAGAAGAACGGGCCAAACGCGCCGCGGCAAGGCAACGGAAAGCCGATCAAGGCATATTCGGTGAGCTGCTCGACCAAGTAGGCAAAAGCACCAAGCGACAGATCAGCTACCAACTGGGGCGAACCATTACCCGCACCATTTTCGGAGCGTTCTTCGGGAAAAAATAATCTACCTAAATTCCCTCTTCATGTATAAAACACTATTCAAGCATTACTGGTTGAAAAGTACCCGTTCACCAGGGTATCACAAGAACCTGATCATCAACATCTTTATCGGGTTGACAATTTTGTACTTCTTAGCTATCTTCGTGTTGATGGGATTTATGCTGCCCAAGCTATTGGAAGAAATAGTACCCGGCCAAGATGCCGCCGAGACTTTCAATGGCTTATGGGTATACGGCGTGCTCTTTTTTCTGGTGGTCCGTTACTTGGTACAACCGTTGAGCACCCTCAACTTGGAAAATTACCAGTCGTTGCCCATTAAAAGAAAAACGCTGGTTAACTACCTCTTGCTAAAACCTCTGTTAAATCCCCTGAATTACCTTGTGCTCTGTTTTGCCATTCCTTTCTCCATCAGCGGGATGTACCCGGCATACGGGGCGGCGGGGGCAACTCGCTTTTTGTTTCTCGTCATCTTCCTTGTCTGGTTCAATACTCTATTGGCACCTCTTTTAAAACGAAGGTTTGGCAATATATTTGTAGGGACGATGGCACTGTTGGCTATCGGAAGCGTGTTCGGGGCATTGGAACAGCTCCACGTTTTTTCACTGTTTCAGGCTTTCAAATTGATTTTTGCCTTTCTTATTACTACCCCGTATAGCTGGATCGGCATAATACTGCCCGCCATTTTGGTTTTTTACCTGAATAAACGCTATTTCTCGAAATACTATTACCCGGAGAGTATCGACAAGAAAAGAAGGAAAAAAGAATCCGATGCCCTGAAGTTCACCTTCATGGAGCGATTCGGGAAGATGGGAGAACTTATCTCGCTTGAAATAAAACTGGTGCTCCGCCACAAGCGGACAAAAAACACGCTCTTCACCGCGATCTTTTTTCTACTCTATGGACTGCTATTCTACCCGAACGAGATATACAGCAACAGCCCGGGATGGTTATTATTTGTCGCTATTTTCATTACCGGCATAGGGATGATAATTTTCGGGCAATGGATCATCAACTGGGATGGTTCGCATTTCGATTTTCTAATGACAAGGGATATCGACACCCGCACGTATATCCGGGCCAACTATTACCTCTTGCTCGGGTTAAGCATTCTATCGTTTATCTTGACTACACCTTATTTTCTGTTTGGCTCAAAAATCATTGTTTATCACTTGGTTGCCTTGGTTTATAACGTGGGGGTCAATATATATGTCTATCTTTTCGGGGCCACCTTCAACACCAATCGATTGGAACTGAGCAGAGGCTCTTCGATGAATATGCAGGGAGTAAGTTATAAAAACTTCATCGTGATGATCCCCCTGTTGATTGTTCCGGTACTGCTAATGGTTATCTTCAACTTTTTCTCGGCAACCCGCATAGCGCTAATTATCATCGCCCTATTCGGATTCGCGGGCATTCTATTCTGCGAACCGCTCTTGCGGATGATCGAGCAACAGTTCCTGAGGAGGAAGTACGCTTTATGTACCGGTTTCCGGAAAAAGGAGTAAGAGACAGGTATCACGATAATCAAGAATAATAAAACCGATAAAATATTGAATATATGCAAGATCACGAAAACTTACCCTTGTCCTTCCCGGATATTCCCCCGTCTATGCCCCATTCTGAAGAGGAGGCTTCCGGGATTGTCACGGCGATTAACCTCAAGAAAATATATCATGGCGTTACGGTGCTGGATATTCCCTCCATCGGGATCAACGAGGGGGAAAGTTTCGGTTTGGTGGGCAACAACGGCGCGGGAAAGACCACGTTCTTTCGACTGATTCTCGACCTAATCGAGGCTTCCTCCGGCGAGGTAAAGGTTGATGGCGAGAAAGTTTCCCGGAACGACGAATGGAAGTCGAAAGTTGGCTCGTTTCTCGACGAAGGTTTCTTGATCGATTTCCTCACCCCCGAGGAGTATTTCACGTTTATTGCCAAACTATATAACAAGTCGGAAGGAGATATTGCCCACTTCACGGAATCGATGAAGGAGTTTTTTAACGGCGAAATATTGGGTTCACGAAAATTTATACGCGACCTATCGAAAGGGAATCAGAAGAAAACAGGCATTGCCGCGGCACTTATCGGCGAGCCGCGCGTATTGATCCTTGACGAACCATTCACCGCTCTCGACCCAACATCACAAATTCGATTGAAGCGGATGCTCAACGAGTTGAAAACCACGAAAAAAATGACGATGCTTATTTCGAGCCACGACCTCAATCATGTAACGGAGGTATGCGACCGAATCGTGGTACTTGAGAAAGGGGTCGTCGTGAAAGATACGCCGACGAACGAAAACACGTTGAAGGAGTTGGAATCCTACTTTAGCTTAACGGAATAGTTCAAACGAGCTTGGCATTGCTCTCGGCTTTCATTATCTTTGTCGCTTCGTAAATAAAAGACGAGAAGAGAACTATGAGCGAACAATACAGAAACGAAACACCGAAGCAGAAAGTCCCCTTGAAGGTTAATCCCGTTACCGACTGGCTTATCCGTCTCCTGAAAGGTGCCCTCGTGGGCATCGGTTTTATTCTACCCGGCCTGTCGGGAGGAGTATTGGCCGTTATCTTCGGTATCTACGACCCGTTAATCCGGTTCCTGGCCAATATCCGGAACAAGTTCCTTAAAAACGTGCTCTATTTCCTTCCCGTCGCTATCGGGGCTGCCATCGGGATCGTGCTTTTCGCGGTGGTCGTCGAGAAAGCGTTCGGCAAGTACGCCGCCCAGTTTGTCTGCCTCTTTGTCGGGTTTGTAGCGGGTACCTTCCCTTCATTGTACAAAACGGCCGGAAAGCAAGGACGCGGCAAATCGGATATCTCCATTTTAGTAATATCTACCCTTGCCATTTTCACGTTGATGTTGGTGGGGGGGCAACAGCTCACCGAGGTGACGCCCAACATCATGGTGTGGCTCGGCTCGGGCCTATTGATGGGATTAGGGCTGATTGTTCCCGGCATGAGCCCTTCCAATTTTCTTATCTACTTCGGGCTATACGATAAGATGGCCATCGGTATTAAGGATTTCGATTTCGGGGTAATCATCCCGCTTATCATCGGTTTCGTGATCTGCGTGCTGCTTTTTGCCAAGATCGCGGCCTGGCTCTTCAAGCGATACTATTCAGGCATGTATCATTTTATCTTGGGCATGGTGGTAGGCTCTTCGCTGGCGATCTTTCCCACCGTGGTTTTCCCGGCGTTCACGCCCGAGGGGCTGGCGGCGGCAGGACTCGGGTTCGGGGGATCGCTCCTCTTTTGCGTGGTGCTCTTCGTGGTGGGTACCATTGCCTCCTACCTCTTCAGTAAAATCGAGGAGAAGTATCCCCGCGAAGAGATGTTTTAGTTCATTCGTGGACAGCTAACTCCCGTCCCGGAAATCAAGAGACGCCAGACGAAATCATCTCGGACAAGCCTAATCCTCCCCTGACATTCGGATTCTCGGGTTACGCTCTCGCAGTTCCGCGATCAACGCTTCCATATCTTTCTTGTTCACCCGGATTATCTCGAAGCCGCGTACTTTATCGATTCGCAGCTGGTTCTTCTTTATTATTTTCAGCCCTACCATATCGCCAATGGCGACCCGTCGGTTTTTCGAGAACAGTTTTAACACGAAGCGGACCTCCAAGAAGTTTTTCTCCGTGATGACATACTCCTTGATGGTAACAGATAGAATAAAAACGACGGTAAAGGTCAGGTAAAACACTACCGCCCAGATATTCTCTTGATGCGCTACCACGACCCTGTAAATAAGGATTGCCAGCAACACTACTGCCAACACTCCCCAAAGTACATTTCCTAAGCCGTTATCTGCCCTGTATCTTTTTTCCACGTTGCTCGCGAGTTTATCCTTGCAAAGATAGTGAAAGCCGAGGGCAGTGTCAAGCTTGATTGAACTATTCCGTTAAGCTAATGAGCAGAGCCAAGCTTGCTTGCGCTCTGCCATGGCGAGGAATAGTCTAATTTATGAACAATGCCGAGGCGCATCCTATCTTATGCAAAGATACATTTATTCATGGAAAACAGGTTAAAAACCGCGAATTTTCCAAAATAGACAAACACGGTGTTTTTGTCGACAAAACGAGATTACAACACGACGAATCCTGAAAAGGAATCTATAGATTACTGGTTTAATGGCATCTACGCAAGTAGAATCGTTGCAATTTAATTAAACCTTTCCCTATCTTTGAACGTCAGAACAGCAGGTAATACCTAATTATTATTCATTCTTAAAACGCAAACAAAATGAAAAAAATTGTATTAATGGCTTTAGTAGGCCTATTTGCCCTGGGTTTTACCCTTGAAGCTCAAAACAACCGAAGAGACGGCAGACAGGGTGCCCGTACTGAAAACAGGTGGACCGCGAAAGATCGTGCCGACGCCATGGCAAAACAGTTAGAGCTGACTGCCGAAGAAACATCCAAAGTGCAAGCATTATTCGAAAAGCAGGACGCGGAACGTGCCGAGCAAGTAGCGACACAGCGTGCCGACCGGGAACAGGTAACCGGCGATCGCGAGGCTCGCCGTGAAGCGATGCGGGCAGCACGCGAAAAGGCCGTAGCCGAGAACGATGCCGAGCTTGAAAAAATCATTGGAAAAGAAAAGGTAGAGCAGTGGAAGAAACTACGTGCCGAGAGGCAAAACGATAACCGGCAAGGCCGTCGCAACGCACCTTCTGTCCAACGTTGAGGGGAACCCTTAGTATAAGACTCGAAAAGCTGTCCGCTCAACCGCGGGCAGCTTTTTTTCAGTAGTAACTCTCTTCTATTTGCCGAAACTCGCGGGTAGTTTTAAACCGGGAGAGCCAGTTGTTCAGGCTATCCAGGAGAATCGGCGAACTATCCCGTACCGCCCACGACTCCAGTTGGGTGAAGCTGATATCGGTCTCGATATCAATCTCGGGCATCGTGCGGGCTAATCGTGAAGCCACCTTCTCGTCACACACCGTGAAATCGATATCACCGGCCGCTACCATCATCACCAACTGCTCTACTTCATACGTGGGGTCCTCCACGATAAAAATGGTATCTCCTATTTCATGCGCGAGGTTATTTACCCGCAAGATCGCGGGCGAGTCATTCGCCACGTGGATGCTCTTTTTTGCCAAGTCCAAATGCTGGCGGACCGGCTCGACACCCTCGTTGTATGCTGCTTTTCGTTGTACAAGGACCTGCTTGTTCAAGGTGATGGGAATGGTGAAAGCGATGCGCTCTTTCAACGCCGTGTTCACCGGGATACTTCTTGCCACCAGGTCGTACCGCTGTTCAAAGAGCCCGTTCAAATTCTCCTCGAGGCTATTCTCCAAGAATAGATTTACTTTTATCCCCCACTCCTTCTCGAGTGCTTGCATCATCTCCAGTTGAAACCCTCGTGCCGTGTCGCCCGACACGTAATAGCCGATGCTGTTGTAATCGGTTACCGCGTTCAGTTCGCCCGATGCAATAATCTCTTCGAAATCACGTACCGCGCTCATCCTCTCCACGCGAGAATTCACCCTGTTTCGTGTCAATAGCATTACGGTGACGGCAATCACAAGCAATACGATATAGATTACTATTTTGGTGTAAAATTTCATATGACTCGTCGGTATCAGTTATGCAAGTTCACCGAGACCCCCAGCTTGAGAATAAACGGGTTGACCGGGTAACCGGGCAACGAAAAATACTCCGTTGGCCTCAACACTTGCGAAGCCGCGTTATAGAACATCACGAAAAAACGGGTCTGTTGTAAATGGAAATTCGCGTATACCGTGGAGATGGGGTAGTTCCCAATCTCTCTTTCATCCTGGTTATAGAACTGTAACAAGGCAGGCTCGTAGCCCGGTGCAAAATAGTTGGTATGCCAGTGCGCGTCCACGCCCACTTGCATGGTGAGCACGTCTACTATTTTCGCTCGCAGGTACATGTTCGAGTAAATGCTCAACGTGGGCACCGGTATCACCGCTTGGTTGCTCGAGGTTTGGTACACCACTTGGTTATCCCAGTTAAAGACACCCAACCGGATGTTTTGATCCACCCTCGCCGTCAGCACTTGCATGTTACCGCTCTCTTGCGTGAGTAGCTTGTCGCGGTTGTAATAGATATGGTTTTGCAGGTTCTCTACTCCCGCGCTCAGGGTGGTATTGGTGAAGGGGATGTGCAACTTCCCGCCTACATAGACCCGACGGGTATCGCCCAACTCATGATTCCATTTGAAATACTTCGAGAAATAGTTCTCCTGTAGGTACTTGGGTCGCAGGTTCTTTATGTAGGCCTCGGCGGATAGGGTGGTTCTTCTGCCGGCAATATCAAAACCCGTCTGCACGTCACCCATCGCCCTAAACTCTCCCAAGTTGACACCCAGCACGCCAAGGTCGGCACGAATATTAAACAACAGGTTTTCCCCTTGCTGTTTGTTGAGGATCCCTCCTATGGTCACCGCGCTCTCCCGGTGATGTCCGTATCCCGGCCCCACGCTGTCACGCATCATGTAATTGCGCAGGTCATACTCCAAGAAGGCGGTCAACCCGAATTTCACCCACTCTTGAAACCCTTCCCTGAGGCTCAATGCCACGCTGTTTTTAAACGAGGTGAAATGGATGCTATCGTCCACCGCGGTATTGTAATAGCGATTCGCGTAGAACTGGTCGATCTTCTGCGTGGGTACCCCGTCTACTTGCACCAAGGTGGTATCGTGCGATAGGAAGCGACGGAACTGCTTGGTATACGACGAGGAAAAGCTCACGCTGGCCACCGGCACGAAAGTGCTTGGTCCGCGGTGAAGTGAATCGCCCGATACCTTCTCTGTATATCCCAAGTTATATCTTCCCGAGAGGAAAAAGCGATTATTCCCCACCGTGTTCCACGTGTTGACAAACTTCACCGGGATATCCCTTGAAGTGAATTGCTGTTGCACCGCGTCCGGGTCGGTAATGAAAATCTCGTCGGTGATTCCCCCGTTCTCGAAATTGCTGATCTTCCCGATATTCATGTAGGCGTGTGCCTCGATCCGTTCGGACAGGTAGTTTCCAAACAGCGAAAAGTTATTATGTCGTGTTGCTTGCGAGTTATAATGTCCCCGTGCGTTGATAAGATCCACGTCGAACCCCACGTTCAAGCTTTTTCCGAAGTTTGATGCCAACCGCGCGTCAAACCGATCCTCCCGGGTCTGGTTGTTCCCGGAGCGATAGTAGTCAATCCTCGAATAGGGCACGCGGGTATTCATAAAGTGCAACTCCTCCGGTTTCCTCAGGTGGTGGGAGTAAGCGTTGTTAAAAATAAAGGTCTCGGTTTCGTCCCGCTCCCAGAATATTTTCGATATCGCCGGCGAGCCTATGGGACCCAAGTATCCCATGACCACACCCTGTCCGTCGGTGAGGGTAGATTGCTGGAAATTATGCACGGTAGTATCCGCCTCGGTCGGTAGCCGATCGCCCGTTCGCGGGTCGATGGTCCAAAAGAACATCCTGGCCAACCGCTGCAACGAATCCGCCTGCGCACCATGGTCGTGAAGCAAATGATCCAAGTGCGAATGACTTCCTCTCATGCTATCCGGCAGTAATTCATGATCATGTTCTCCCGGGATCTCTTTGGGGAGAAGATCCAGCGAATCCGGGTTCGTCGTTATTTGTGACGAATCGGGTAGGATTATTCGCGCTTGCGACCAAGAGGCTGCCGCGTACACGATGCAAATCAGCAGGGATATAAACAGTTTTTCCTTCATCGGTTGCAAATGTACATAAAACCACGAACAATGTCATGCAAGACAGTGCCGAGGCGTCTCATACAGTGCACAAATGTACGCAAAAATTTGCCAAGCGCGGAACTCACCTTTCCTTTTCATCCGTTTTTGAGGATTTTTAGGAAGGATGTTCTATAAAATCGTAACCGGGTGGAGCGTATAGATTCTGAATCCTCGGAAGGATTAAACTTTGCAGCTTTGAGAACGATTATTCAAGAATTATTGCAATATATATATAATCCAATCATAATCGGTAACAGGAGGAAGTGGTGCACAATATTTCACCTGAGTTTCTGTCATATCTAAAACTTGATATTTAATTCCATCAATCACCAGTTGATTGGTGTTTTTATCGTACGAGTATTCCATCTCTTTTCCCTGCGCGTGATCATTGCTGCATCTCTCACTTCCATGATCGACCTTAAGCAGCCCGTTTTTTAAAAAAACATATGAATCATCTTTCTCGCATTCAAAAAACGAGTTATATAATATCTTTCCTCGAGGATTTGACTCGACGTTTTTATCGATAATTCCGATTTTCCATGCTTTTGACCGTAGGATATCAAGTTCTGTTTTGTTCTCTTTTTCGCAACTGAAAAAGAATATTACCAAAAGAAATAAAAAAGCATAGATCGTGTTTTGTCCAATTGTTTTCATTGTTTCATTATTTTATTTTTCACTTTCACCTCAGCAGTAGTACACCCATCGCGTTATTGGCAATGATTTAATCATCGAGTTCCATGTAATGGGGGGTATAAAACAGCCCCTATTCCCAGTATTGTAGATTTTTCTGCAAATATATGCAAACAAAATTGCATAACAAGCATTTTCTAAAAATCATCAAATTTCTTTCCCCTTTTATTTTAGCATTAAACAAAATCATTCGTTTCTAACAAACATTTTCATATGATTCTATTCGTTAGTAACGAACAAAATAGTATATTTGCCTTTTTATAATTTTCTTTCAAAAGAATTTTTTTTAGCTTCCAATATAGGGAAACTGTTTTCTTATTCCATCCTACAAAAAATTGCGGGCACCAAGAACACTCGTTGTTTTTGAAATCAAACAGGACTTTTCTCTTCCAAAAAATATTTCTATTGTACCCGCGTACCGATGGCTAACTATTCGGCGATAAAAAACATCCGTTTTATGGCGCGATTAAAATAATTCTATTATCTTTGTGGCATCAAAACGATAAAAATGAAAGCTAACAGGTTCCATCATCATCATTTTCACACTTGCAATCAGGCGAGGTGAGGTTGATATGTACGAACCGGTAAACGCACATATTATATACAGGCCCGTCTGAATAGCATCAGGCGGGTTTTTTGTTTTAGTAAAACCAGAAGGTACAACACGATGGAAAAAATTAAAATTGCCATTCAAAAAAGCGGACGGTTGAGCGAGAAATCGATCGAACTGCTTAAGGAGTGCGGCATCAAAGTGTCTAACGGCGACCGCAAACTGAAAACCAGCGCGAGCAACTTCCCCATGGAAATCCTCTTTCTTCGCGACGACGACATCCCCCAGTACGTGGAGCAGGGAGTGGCCGATATAGGGATTCTCGGTGAAAACGAAGTATGGGAAAAAGATAAGGACGTGCGAGTGATCGAGAAACTGGGCTTTGCCAACTGCCGGCTTTCGCTCGCGATCCCGAAAGACGAGGAGTACCCGGGTCTCGAGTACTTCAACGGCAAGCGCGTGGCGACCAGTTACCCCAAGATACTGGGGAAATTTTTCCAAGAAAAGGGAATCAACGTGAAGATCGAAGAGCTGGGTGGAAGCGTGGAGATCGCCACGGGTATCGGGCTCGCCGATGGCATCTTCGATATCGTGAGTACCGGGAGCACGCTTATCATGAATGGCCTGAAGGAGGCGGAAGCCATTATCAAAAGCGAGGCAGTCATTATCAGCAACAAAAATCTATCGCCGGGGAAAACCGAACTCCTCGAACAGTTGTTATTCCGTGTGAAGGCATACAAGGACGGGCAAGGCAAGAAATACGTGCTGCTCAACGCGCCCGACGAGATAATCCCCCGCATCGTGCAACTACTGCCCGGAATGCGCTCTCCCAGCATCCTGCCCTTGGCCGACAAAGGATGGAGCAGCGTCCACTCGGTCATCAACGACGATGATTTCTGGGAGGTGATCGACGAGTTGAAACGACTCGGTGCAGAGGGAATCCTGGTAGTTCCCATCGAGAAGATGATTCTGTAAATTGATGTGATGATGTGATGATGTGGTGATGTGATGATGTGTTAGAAAACTCCACGATTCAATCCACAAATCTTCAAATGAGTAAATCAGTAAATCAATTAAAATGAAGACAATTTCTAATCCCTCGCGTGCCAAATGGGATAAGTTGGCGGAGCGGCCGTTGATCAAGCAACAAAAGCTGATGAAGACGGTAGAGAAGATGTTCTACAACATTAGTCGAAAAGGCGACAGGGCCGTGCTGGAATACAGCCAAAAGCATGATTTCGCCGATCAGGTATCGCTCGAAGTGGACCTGGAAACGATTACACGCGCCGCGGAACAAGTGCCGCAGCGACTGCAACTCGCCATTGAGCTGGCGCGCAAAAACATCGAGGCCTTCCACCTCTCGCAACGGGAAGAGGTGCAGAAAGTGGAGACCTCACCCGGGGTGACTTGCTGGAGGGAAGCACGTCCCATCGAGCGGGTGGGCATCTACGTGCCGGGAGGAACCGCCCCCCTCTTCTCCACGGTGCTGATGCTGGGCGTTCCGGCTAAACTGGCGGGATGCAAGGAGATCATTCTTTGCACGCCTCCAAACCAGCAAGGAGAGATACACCCGGCCATCCTTTACGCGGCCGGAGTAGTGGGCGTAACACGTGTCTTCGCCGTGGGTGGTATCCAAGCCATCGGGGCCATGACCTTCGGCACGGACAGCATCCCCAAGGTGAACAAGATATTCGGCCCGGGTAACCAGTACGTGATGGCTGCCAAACGGTCCGCGCAATACTATGGCGTGGCCATTGATATGCCGGCAGGCCCCAGTGAGTTACTGGTGATTGCCGACCGGGCTTGTAATCCCGCGTTCGTGGCGGCCGACCTCCTCTCACAAGCCGAGCACGGCCCCGATAGCCAAGTGATCCTCCTTTCGGATGATAAAAAAGTAATCAAGGAGGTGAACAAGGAGATCGATCTACAAGTAACACGCCTCCCAAGGCAGGAGGTGGCGGAAAAAGCATTGAAAAATAGCAAGGCGATCCTATTCGATAACTTGGAAGAGTGCATGAATTTTAGTAACTACTACGCGCCGGAACACCTTATCTTGGCCACCGAGTTCCCTACCCTGCTGGGCAAGGAAGTGCTTAATGCCGGATCGGTATTCTTGGGGAATTATAGCTGCGAGAGCGCGGGCGACTACGCGAGCGGCACCAATCACACGCTCCCCACGGGAGGCCACGCAAAAGCTTATAGCGGGGTATCGCTGGATAGCTTCGTGAAAAAGATCACCTTCCAGTATATTACCGAAGAGGGAATCGCGAGCATCGGGACAGCCGTGGAGACGATGGCCGAGGCCGAGGAATTGCACGCCCATAAAAGCGCGATGACATTACGGCTGGGTGCCCTTGTTAACAACATCTCTACCGAAGCAGGTAACCTGCCGACAGGGATAATCGACAACGATAACCCGGCTTTGAATGACGACACCCCCGCGAGGAGAGAGGAGGAGAATGAAGGATTTTGATCTCGGGTCGCTTGTACGGCCCAATATATTGGCACTGAATCCCTATTCCAGTGCGCGTGACGAGTTCACCGGCGAAGAGGGTATTTTTCTGGACGCGAACGAGAACCCGTACGGGAAAAAAAACCGGTATCCCGACCCGCGGCAACGCAAGTTAAAAAAAGCCCTGTCGGAACGAAACGGGATTCCCACGAGAAATATACTTATCGGGAACGGGAGTGACGAAGTGATCGACCTGGTGTACCGCGTTTTTTGCGAGCCCTCGCGTGACCGGGTTATCATCTGTCCCCCTACCTACGGCATGTACGAGGTATCGGCCAACATCAACAACGTGAAGGTGATAGAAGTACCCCTCACGAGCGAATTTGAACTGGATATCGACGAGATCCTCTCCCACCCCGCCAAGTGCGTTTTTATCTGTTCCCCCAATAACCCCACCGGGAACCGGCTTAAGAACGTGGAACGGCTCCTGAACGAATTCCAAGGCATCGTGGTGGTAGACGAAGCGTACATCGATTTTTGCACCGATCCCGGTTTAGTGAGCAAGGTGCAGGAGTATCCCAACCTCATCGTAAGCCGGACATTCAGCAAGGCATGGGCATTGGCCAGCGCACGGGTAGGCATCGCCTACGCGAACGAGGAGATTATCGGACTGATGAGCAAAACCAAACCTCCCTACAACGTGAGCGCGCTCAACCAGTCGGCGGCCATCGACGCGCTCTCCAAGCCGCGAAAGTTCGAGTACCGGCTTGGCGTGATCCTCGAGCAACGTTCCATGCTCGAAGCGGAATTGATGAAACTGCCCATGGTGAAAAAGATTTACCCCTCCGATGCCAATTTTTTACTGGTAAAGGTGGACGATGCCAATAACCTGTACCGCCACTTGGTTGAAAAAAAAGTAATCGTGCGCAACCGCCATTCGGTGGTGCCGGGATGCATCCGAATCACGGTGGGTACTCCCGACGAGAACCAAACACTCCTGGAGGCAATGAAAAATTATAACAAAAAAATATGAAGAAAGTACTATTCATCGATCGTGATGGCACCCTTATCGTGGAGCCGGAGGACGAGCAGATCGATTCATTCGAGAAATTGGAGTTTTATCCCAACGTGTTTCAATACCTCGCGCGCATCGCGAAGGAATTAGAATACGAGCTGGTAATGGTTACCAACCAAGATGGGCTGGGAACCTCCTCCTTCCCGGAAGAGGACTTCTGGCCGGTGCACAACCTCATCATGCAGGCATTTGAAAACGAGGGAGTACGATTCAGCGAGGTGCTGATAGACCGCTCGTTCCCGCACGAGAATCTACCCACCCGTAAACCGGGCACGGGAATGGTTACCCATTACATGAAAGGGAACTACGACTTGGAACACTCCTTCGTGATCGGCGACCGGGTGACCGACGTGGAACTGGCACGAAACATGGGGTGCAAGTCGATACTGCTCAACAGTGAACCGGCCGCCGAGGCTACGCTGTGTAGCACCGACTGGGGGGAGATCTACCGCTTCCTGAAAGAAGAGCCCAGGAAATGGAAGGTGAGCCGGGTGACCAACGAGACCAATATCACCGTGGAGGTGAACCTCGACGGTACCGGTAAGGGCACGATCGAAACGGGACTGGGATTCTTTGATCACATGCTGGAGCAGATATCCCGGCACGGGAACATCGACCTCTCCATTCAGGTGAAGGGTGACCTGCAGGTGGACGAGCATCACACCATCGAGGACGTGGGTATCGCGTTGGGAGAGGCATTCTACCACGCGCTCGGCAGCAAGAAAGGAGTGGAACGATACGGCTTCCTACTCCCCATGGACGACTGCCTGGCACAAGTAGCCATCGACTTCGGGGGGCGTCCGTGGCTGGTATGGGACGCACCGTTCCATCGCGAGTTCATCGGCGATATGCCCACCGAAATGTGCATGCACTTCTTTAAATCGTTCAGCGACAACGCCCGCTGCAACCTCAACATAAAAGCGGAGGGGGAGAACGAACACCACAAGATCGAGTCCATCTTCAAGGCGTTCGCCCGGACCATCCGGATGGCGGTGAAGCGAGGCGATCAAGGAGGGATACCCAGCACTAAAGGCGTGTTGTAGAAATGAAGAATTAAGAATGAAGAATGAAGAATGAAGAATGAAGAATTAAAAATTATTAATTATGCGAATCAGTAGTTGAAACTGTTCGCGAGTTTATTTAGTTAAAGTATTTAAAATCAATGAAATAAGCATGCTGGATATTTGCTCAATCCGCTGGAAATCATTAACTTAGAAGAATAATCCCCATTATTTTTCAAGTA
>WPCG01065774.1_pt1 | contig 70873 bp, 52 predicted proteins | sample 5403311 | NCBI WGS metagenome assembly WPCG01 (sample SAMN12869467, study PRJNA574797) | sludge metagenome | isolation source: wastewater treatment of Control | place: China:Beijing | collected 2019-05-17
GTCGGCGCACCCGCTGGTGCTCGACGCCGACGGCCGCCTCTACCTGCGCCGCCACTTCGACCAGGAGCGCGCGCTCGCTGCCGCACTGCGCGCCCGTGCCGCTGCGCCATCGGCGGTGGCGGTGGACCGTACGCTGCTCGACAGCCTCTTCCCGCCGCGCGCCGACGGCCGCCCCGACCAACAGAAGCTGGCCGTGGCGCTTGCCCTTGGCAGCCGGCTCACCGTCGTGAGCGGCGGCCCCGGCACCGGCAAGACCACCACCGTCGCCGCCCTGCTGGCCTGCCTGCTCGACACCGACCCGGCGCTGCGCATCGCGCTCGCTGCGCCCACCGGCAAGGCCGCGGCGCGCATGCTCGAGGCCTTGCGCCGGCGCGCGGATGCGCTGCCGCCCCACCTGCGCGCCTTGCTGCCGGGCCAGGCCTACACGGTTCACCGCCTGCTCGGTGTCACCCCCGAGCCTGGCCGCTTCCGCCACCACGCTGGCAACCCACTCGCACTCGACGTGCTGGTGGTGGACGAGGCCTCGATGCTCGACCTCGCCCTTGCCGCCCGCCTGGTGGACGCCCTGCCCGCGGGGGCGCGCCTGGTGCTGCTCGGCGACAAGGACCAGCTCGCCGCGGTGGAGGCGGGCGCGGTGTTTGCCGACCTGTCGGCACAGCAGGTGTTCGGGGCCGGCCTGCGCGCGCGTTGCGCAGCGCTTGGCTTGGCGCTGGCCGAAGAGGCTCCGGCGCCGGCTGCGCCGCTGCAGGATTGTGTGGTGTGGCTCACCGAGAGCCATCGCTTTCGCGCCGACTCGGGCATCGGCCGCCTCGCTGCCGACATCCGTGCCGGCCGCGGCGAGGGGGCGCTCGAATGGCTGCGTGCCGCCGCCGACGCCGATGCGCGCTGGATCGAGGATGAAGATGAGCGCCCGGCTGCGCAGACCGTGGCCGCGATCGAGGCCGGCTATGCCGCCTTTTTTGCCGCTGTCGGGGCGTTGGGCGTGAAGGGCGGCGCACCCGAAGCCGTGTTTGCCGCCTTCGACCGCTTCCGCGTGCTGGTCGCCGTGCATGCGGGCGGGCGCGGCCTGGCAGCGCTCAATGCGCACCTCGAACGCCGCCTGCGCGCAGCGCTCGGCCTGCCGCCCGAGGCTGGCGCCGCCTCGCCCTGGTATGCCGGCCGCCCGGTGATCGTGCTGCGCAACGACTACCTGCTCGGGCTCTACAACGGCGATGTCGGCCTGTGTCTGGCGGACGACAGCGGCGAGCTCGCAGTGCATTTCCCCCAGGCCGATGGCAGCTACCGCCGCGTCGCGCCCTTGCGCCTGCCCGAGCACGCGCTCGCCTTCGCGCTTACGGTGCACAAGAGCCAGGGCTCGGAGTTCGACGAGGTGCTGATGGTGCTGCCCGCGCAGTCGGTCCGCGTGCTCAGTCGCGAGCTGCTGTACACCGGCGTCACCCGCGCCGCGCGCCGGGTCACGCTGGCCGGGCCGGGCGCGGTGTTCATCGACGCCTGTGCGCGGCCGACGCAGCGCAGCTCGGGACTGCGCGCGCGGCTGGAGGGGCGCTGAAGGCGATTCAGCCCAGCAGCGCCACCGACTTGATCAGCGCATAGACCTGCTGCCCCGGCGCGAGGCCGAGCTGCGCGACCGACCACGGTGTGACTTCGGCAAGCAGCAGCTGGCCATCGGCCATGCGGCAGGAGACCAGTGCCCGACCCGGTGCATGGGTGTCGATGCGCTCGATGGTGACGCGCAGGTGGTTCTGGATGCTGATGCGGGTGGGGTCGTCGAGGGCTAGGCTGACGTCGCGTGCCAGGATGCGCAGGCGCTGCAATCTGCGTGGCGACGGCGCGGCCGTACCGGCCGCCGGCGGCTGGGCCGAGAAGGCTTCGTCCGCCTGTCCCTCGCCGGCTACCGCAGCGCTCGCCGACAACCACAGGCGCGCGCCCTCGGGGCCGAAGGCGCGCAGGCCGTGGGCGCCGGCTGCGCCGGGCAGGCCTTCGAGCACCGATACCGCGCCCGCGTCGGCGAACAGTGGCGAGTCGGCGCGTGCGAGGGCCTGGCGCAGGGTTTCGATGCGCTCGATGCGGCCGGCGTGCATGAACACTACGCGGTCGGCGAGGCGCTCGACCTCGTCGGGGGCATGGCTGACCATCACGATCGGCATGCCGGCCTCGGCCGCCAGCCGCGACAGGAAGGGCATGATCTCGCGCTTGGTCGCCGTATCCAGGGCTGACAGCGGTTCGTCGAGCAGCATCAGGCGCGGGCTGGTGAGCAGCGCGCGTCCCAGCGACACGCGCTGGCGCTGGCCGCCCGAGAGCCTGTCGATGCTGCGATCGAGCAGCTCGCCGATGTCCAGCATGTCCACCACCTCCTGCAGGTGCAGGCGGCGTTCGGCGGGCGGGGTGCGCCGATAGCCGTAGAGCAGGTTGTCGCGCACGCTCAGGTGGGGGAGCAGGCTGTGCTCCTGGAACACCAGCCCGATGCGGCGGCGGTGCAGCGGCACGAAGTGGCGCCCGTACTGCCAGACCGCATCGCCAAAGCGCACCTCGGCGCCTGCGGCGCGGTCGAGTCCGGCGATCACGCGCAGCAAGCTGGTCTTGCCACAGCCGGAGCGCCCGAACAGTGCGGTGACGCCGGCAAGCGGCAGTGCGGCGTCGACATCGAGGGTGAATCCGGTGCGCTGCAGTAGGGCGCGCACGGACAGCATGGCCGACGCCGGCTGCGTGCAGGGGGTTTCTGCAGGGGCGTTGGCGGGGGCAGGTGAGGTGGTGCTCATCTCAGCCCACCCTGGCGACGCGGAACCTGCGGTTGATGGCATACACCACGAACAGGGTCAGGAAGGAGAACACCAGCAAGCCGAGGGACAGGCGATGCGCGGCGTCGTAGTTGAGCGCTTCGGCGTGGTCGTAGATCAGCACCGACAATACCTTGGTCTCGCCCGGGATGCTGCCGCCCAGCATCAGGATCACGCCGAATTCGCCCAGCGTGTGGGCGAAGGTGAGGGTGAAGGCGACCACGAAACCGCCGCGGGTCAGTGGCAACACCACGGTGAGGAAGCGGTCCACCGCGTTCGCGCCCAGCGCGCTGGCCACCTCCACGGGGCGACGGCCCAACTGGCTGAAGGCCTCGTGCAGGGGTTGCACGGCGAAGGGCATCGAGTACAGCACCGAGGCCAGCAGGATGCCCTCGAAGGAGAAAGCCAGGTGCGTCAGGCCGAGGTCTTCCAGCGTGCTGCCCACGAAACCGCGCGGGCCGAGCGCGACCAGCAGGTAGAAGCCGAGCACGGTGGGCGGCAGCACCAGCGGCAGCGCAACCACCGCCTGTACTGCGGTGCGCAGGTTGGAGCGCCCGGCCGCCAGCCACCAGGCGAGCGGCGTGGCGATGACGAGCAGGATGAGGGTGGTGTACAGGCAGAGCTTGAAGGTGACTTCGATTGCCTGCCAGTCCTGGGGGCCGAGTCCGAGCATGAGGCGGGAGGGAAAGGTTCAGCGTCCGGGCATCACGAAGCCGTAGCGTTCCATGATGGCGTGTGCCGCGTCGGTCTCCATGAAGTCGGCGAAGTCCGTCACCGCCGGCTTGCGCGCGCCGCGGGTGGTGACCACATAGCCCTGGGTGAGCGGTGCATGCAGGGCATCGTCGATCAGGTGGTGGCGGTGCTCGGCCAACGCGGGAAATCTTGCCAAAGATAAGGCGATGATGCCCACCTCGGCGGCGCCCGACTCCACCATCTGCGCGGTGTGCGCGATGTTCTCGCCGAACACCAGCTTGCCCTGCACCGCCTCCCACACGCCGGCTGCCTGCAGCGCTTCCTGGGCACGCTGCCCGTAGGGTGCATGGGCGGGCTGGGCGATGGCGATGCGGCGGATGCGGGGGTGGGTGGGCAGGTCGGCCAGGGTCAGCGCCGAGGCGTCCACGGTGTTGCTCCACAGCACGATGCGACCGAGCGCATAGACCGCTGGTTCGGTCGCCGTGAAACCCTGCGCGTGCAGGCGCTGGGGGAAGGCGATGTCGGCGGAGAAGAAGATGTCGAAGGGCGCGCCGTTGATGATCTGCGTGCTCATCTTGCCCGACGAGCCGTAGATCACTTCGACCTGATGCGCAGGATGGGCCTGGCGATAGAGTGCGATGATGTCGTCGAGCGCAAAGCGCAGGTCGGATGCCGCGGCAATGGTGAACTTTTCCGCCTGTGCCACGCCCGTGCTCGCCAGCATGACGATCACGACCAACAGGCTCCGGAGCCACTTCATGCTGCCGCCACCGCGGCGCGCGCCGCGTGCAGCTTGCGGTAGCTGTCGATCAGGCGCTGGTGGCGGTCGAGCCCTTCGAGCTTCATGCTCGTCGGGGTCAGGCCGTGGAAGCGCACGCTACCATCCACCGAGCCCAGCACCGCATCCATGCGTGCGTTGCCGAACATGCGGCGGAAATTGGCCACGTAGTCGTCCAGTTCCAGTTCGTCGTCCAGCACCACCTCCAGCACCACGTCGAGGGCGCGGTAGAACAGCACGCGGTCAACCGTGTTCTCGTTGTACTGCAGCAAGGCCTCGACGCACTCCTTCGCCTCGTCGAACTGCTGCAGGGCGAGGTGGATCAGCAGTTTCAGCTCCACAATCGTCAGCTGCCCCCACACCGTGTTCTCGTCGAACTCGATGCCGATCAGCGTGATGATGTCGGTGTAGTCGTCGAGTTCGCTCTCTTCCAGGCGTTCGAGCAAGGCTTCGAGTGCGTCGTCGTCGAGGCGGTGCAGGTTCAGGATGTCGGCGCGGAAGCGCAGGGCCTTGTTGGTGTTGTCCCAGACCAGGTCTTCCACCGGATAGACCTCGGAATAGCCCGGCACCAGGATGCGGCAGGCGATGGCGCCGAGCTGGTCGTGCACCGCCATGTACGCCTCCTTGCCCAGGTCCGCGAGGATACCGAACAGGGTCGCGGCCTCGTCGGCGTTGGAATTCTCTCCATGGCCCGAGAAGTCCCACTCCACGAAGTCGTGCTCGGCCCTGGCGCTGAAGAAGCGCCACGACACCACGCCACTGGAGTCGATGAAGTGCTCGACGAAGTTGTGCGGCTCGGTGACTGCAGCGGTTTCGAAGGTGGGCGGGGGCAGGTCGTTGAGGCCTTCGAAGCTGCGCCCCTGCAGCAGTTCGGTCAGACAGCGCTCGAGCGCCACCTCCAGGCTCGGGTGGGCGCCGAACGAGGCGAACACGCCACTCGTGCGCGGGTTCATCAGGGTCACGCACATTACCGGATAGACCCCGCCCAGCGATGCATCCTTCACCAGCACGGGAAAGCCCTGCCGCTCCAGCTCCTCGATGCCGGCCATGATCCCAGGGTACTTGGCCAATACTTCCGCCGGCACGTCGGGCAGCGCGATCTCGCGCTCGATGATCTCGCGCTTCACTGCGCGCTCGAAGATCTCCGACAGGCACTGCACCTGCGCCTCGGCAAGCGTGTTGCCGGCGCTCATGCCATTGCTGAGGAAGAGGTTGTCGGTGAGATTGGTGGGGAAATACACCACTTCGCCGTCGGACTGGCGGACATAGGGCAGGGCGCAGATGCCGCGCTCGATGTTGCCCGAGTTGGTGTCGTAAAGGTGCGAGGCGCGCAGTTCGCCTTCGGGGTCGTAGATCGCCCGGCAATAGTCGTCGAGCAGGCCGGCCGGCAGCGCGTCCCTGCGGCCGGGCTTGAACCAGCGCTCGTTCGGGTAATGCACGAAGGCCGCATTGGCGATGTCTTCGCCCCAGAACTGATCGTTGTAGAAGTGGTTGAAATTGAGCCGCTCGATGTATTCGCCCAGCGCCGAGGCGAGGGCGCTTTCCTTGCTCGCGCCCTTTCCATTGGTGAAGCACATTGGCGAGTGCGCGTCGCGGATGTGCAGCGACCACACGTTGGGCACCAGATTGCGCCACGATGCGATCTCGATCCTGATGCCCAGGTCCGCGAGCACCTTCGACATGTTGGCGATGGTCTGCTCGAGCGGCAGGTCCTTGCCGAGGATGTAGGTGTGGGCGTCCGCATCCGGCTTCAGCGTCAGCAGGGCCTGGGCATCGGCGTCCAGGTTCGCCACCTCCTCGATCACGAACTCCGGCCCGGTCTGCACCACCCGCTTGACGGTGCAGCGCTCGATCGAGCGCAGGATGCCCTGGCGGTCGGCGGCGGAGATGTCCTCGGGCAGTTCGACGAGGATCTTGAAGATCTGCTTGTAGCGGTTTTCCGGATCGACGATGTTGTTCTGCGACAGGCGGATGTTGTCGGTGGGGATGTTGCGCGTCTCGCAGTACAGCTTCACGAAGTAGGCCGCACACAAGGCTGACGACGCCAGGAAGTAGTCGAAGGGGCCGGGCGCCGAGCCGTCGCCCTTGTAGCGGATCGGCTGGTCGGCGATGACCGTGAAGTCGTCGAACCTGGCCTCCAGGCGGAGCTTGTCGAGAAAGTTGACCTTGATTTCCATGGGGGAGCCCTGCAGCGGCGCGCAAAAACGAAATGGCCGTCATTATCGCGGGTTTCCCCGGGATAGGGACTGCGGGAGCGCGTCGGGACCGAGGTGGCCTGCTCGATGGGCTCTGCCGCCACCCGGGTTGCGGCGCTGCGCTCGGGTGAATTGCCCAGCTCGATGGCGCGCGCCCCTTGCCCGGTGCGAAGATGGCGGTCCCTCCACACCAGGATCGCCACATGACCGACAAGTCGCCCATCCGTGCCCGCAACTTTCCGTCCGCCGAGGACGAGGCGCGTGCCGTCCAGCCGCATGGCCGCTACGACGGCCCCGGCAGCGCCTTCCGCATGGCCTTCACCGACACCGAGTTCCTGCTGCGCGACGAGCTGCGCCCGGTGCGCCTTCAGCTCGAACTGCTCAAGGCCGAGCTGATCCAGCAGGAGCAGGGCGTGGAATCGAGCGTCGTGGTGTTCGGCAGCGCGCGCTTCAAGGCGCCGGACGTGGCGGCGAAGCTGCTGGAGGAAGCCCTGGCGGGCGGCGACGAGGCCGCGATCGGGCGCGCTCGGCAGATGGTGAAGAATGCGCGCTGGTACGAGGAGGCGCGCCGTTTCGGGGAGTTGGTCACGCGCGAGCCTGACGCGCTCGGCGAGCCGGTGATCGTCGCTACCGGCGGCGGGCCGGGGATCATGGAGGCGGGCAATCGCGGCGCCTTCGAGGCCGGCGGGCGCAGCATGGGGATGAGCATCTTCCTGCCCTTCGAGGAAGCGCCCAACCCCTACATCTCGCCCGAGCTGTGCTTCCAGTTCCACTACTTCGCCATCCGCAAGATGCACTTCCTGATGCGCGCGGTGGCGCTGGTGAGCTTTCCCGGCGGTTTCGGCACGCTGGACGAGCTCTTCGAGGTGCTGACGCTGACGCAGACGCGCAAGATCCGCCGCCGCCCGATCATCCTCATCGGCCGCGACTTCTGGCAGCGCCTGCTCGATTTCGACGTCCTGATCGAGCACGGTGTGATCAGACCCGAGGACGTCGGCCTGTTCCATTACGCCGAGACCGCAGAGGAGGCCTGGGATGCGATCAAGGCGGCCTACAGCGGCGATAATCCCGGGCTGACGGCGCGCCAGGTGAAGGGCGGCTGATGCGCGTCTGGCGCGGCGCACGGCTGCTGCGCTCCGGAGGCTTCGTGGTATTTTGGTCGGCCGCCACGCGCTGAGCGGGAAGCAACCCCGAAACACTAGAAGGAGAACAATTGCATGAAGAACAAGATTTTCGGAAGCCTTGCGGCATTCGGGTTGTCGGCTGGCGTCCTGTTCGGCGCCCCCCAGGCCGAGGCATCGCCCGAGGCCTTTGCCGGCATGAAGCCGGCCACCATCAAGCTCGCGCACGTGGTGAACGAGCGTGACAGCTTCCATCTGTCGGCCGTGCGCTTCAAGGAGATCGTCGAGGAGCGCAGCGGCGGCAAGCTCAGCGTCGAGCTGTTCCCGAATGCCGTGCTGGGCGATGAGCGCACCCTGCTCGAAGGCATGCAGATGGGCACGGTCGACATGGGCGTGATCACCAACGGCCCGGTCGCCAACTTCGTCGAACAGATGGCGGTGTTCGAACTGCCCTTCCTCTTCCCGACGCCCGAGGCCGCCTACAAGGTGCTCGATGGCGAGATCGGCCAGGAGCTGCTTGGCCGGCTCGAGCGCGTCAACCTCAAGGGCCTGGCATATGCCGAGCGTGGCTTCCGCAACCTCACCAACAGCCGCCGTGCGGTGCATGGCCCGGCCGACGTGCAGGGCATGAAGATCCGCGTGATGGAGAACCCGGTGTACATCGACACCTTCCGTGCGCTGGGTGCCAACGCCGTGCCGATGGCTTGGACCGAGGCGCTGACGGCGATGCAGCAGGGCACGATCGACGGCCAGGAGAACCCGGTCAATGTCATCCACTCGTTCAAGCTCTCCGAGACGCAGAAGCACATGTCGCTGACGCGCCATACCTACGCGCCGGCCATCTTCGTGATGGGCCTCGACCGCTTCAAGCGCCTGCCCGAGCCGGCCCAGGCGCTGGTCAAGAGTGCCGCCCAGGAAGCGGCCGAGCATGGCCGCCGCATGAACGCCGAGATGCAGGCTGCGCAACTGGCCGAGCTGCGCGCCGCGGGCATGCAGATCGATGAGTCGCCCGACGTCGCTGCTTTCCAGAAGGCGATCGAGTCGGTGTACGCGAAGTACGAGTCACGCTTCGGCGACTACCTGCCGCGTATCCGGGCTGCCCTGCAGTAAGCCGTGTTCGGCCATCTCAAACGCACCGAAAAGCTGATCGACGCGATCGTCCAGCGAGCCGCCTTCGTGGCGCTCGCCGGGATGATCGCGGTGATCACGCTGCAGATCGTCTCGCGCGTGTTCTTCAATGCGGTGAGCTGGTCCGAGGAGTTGGCGCGCTACCTGCTCGTGTGGACCAGTTTTCTCGGCGCGGCGATGGCCTGGCAGCGCGGGCGCCACATCGCCGTCGACTTCGTGGTCAATGCGCTACCGGGGCCGCTACGCCTGGCAGTGAAGGCGCTGGCCATCGTGGTGGCGATCGGCTTCTTCGCGCTGATCATCTTCTACGGGCTGCGCTTCATGCAGATGCAGAGCTTCCAGGTGTCAGCCTCGCTGCGCATCCCGATCCGCTATGTGTTCTCGATCATCCCAGTGTGCGCGCTGCTGATGCTGTACTACTCGCTGCTCGACCTGGCCGAGCTCTTTTCCGCGTCGGCCCGTCGCGAGGCCGAGGCCATCGAGGCGGGCACGCGCGCAGGTGAGGCGCCATGACGCTGGTGCTGTTCGGCCTGTTCTTCCTGTTCCTGCTCGCCGGTGTCCCGGTGGCGGTGACGATCGGCGCCAGTACGGCCGTGGCGCTGTTCGTCGACGATGTTCCCCTGATGCTGGCGGCGCAGCGCATGTTCGCCGGCATCGATTCCTTCGCGCTGATCGCCGTTCCCTTCTTCATCCTGGCCGGTGACCTGATGGCGCAGGGCAAGGTGAGCGAGAAGCTGGTGGCGCTCGCCGACGCCGTGCTCGGCTTCCTCAAGGGCGGGCTGTCGGTGGTGTCGGTGCTCGCGGGCATGTTCTTCGCCGCCATTTCCGGCTCGGGTGCGGCGACCACGGCGGCGGTGGCCTCGAGCATGGTGCCGGAGCTCAGGCGCAAGGGCTACGACGCCTCGTCCGCGGCGGCCCTGATCGCCGCCAGCGGCACCATCGGCGTGGTCATCCCGCCTTCGGTGCCGATGATCATCTACGCGGTCATCGCCGCGCAGTCGGTATCGGCGCTGTTCATCAGCGGCTTCCTGCCCGGCGTGGCGATGGGCGTGGGCCTGATGGCGATTGCGGTTCACCAGGCTTACCGGCGCAACTACCCCAAGGGTGCGCCGTTCTCGGCGGCGACCATCTGGCGCACCTTCAAGGGGGCGATCTGGGGCCTGCTGACGCCGGTGATCATCCTCGGCGGGATCTTCTCGGGGGCATTCACGCCGAGCGAGGCTGCGGTGGTGGCGGTCAACTACGCGCTGCTGGTGTCACTGTTCGTGTATCGAGACCTCGGTTTTCGCGACGTCTATCGCATCATGCTGCGCTCGGTGATCACGACCGGGGTCATCATGTTCGTGATCTCCACCTCCGCCATCCTGAGCTGGGCGATGGCCAACTGGCAGATCCCGGGGACGATCGCGCAGTGGGTGCTGTCGATCTCCGACAACGTTTATGTCGTGCTGCTGTTGATCATGCTGCTCATCCTGCTCACCGGGGTGTTCATCGAGACCGCCGCGGCGCTGATCATCCTCACTCCGGTGTTCCTGCCGCTGGTGACCCTGCTGGGCATCGATCTGGTGCATTTCGGCCTGATCATCGTCGTCGGCCTGGCGATCGGCATGGTGACCCCGCCGGTAGCGATCAACCTGTACGTGGCCTCGTCGGTGACCGAGCAGCCGCTCGAGCGTATCAGCCGCGCGGTGCTGCCCTACCTGGGCGCGCTGCTGGTGGTGTTTGCGCTGGTCGTCTACCTGCCGGTATTGCTCGGCTACTCTGGCGCGCGGTGAGCCTCGCGCGGCCCGGCCTTCCCGGAATCCTCTTCGTCCATGGCTTGTGGATGCATGGCTGGGTGTTCGGGTTGCAGCGGCGGCGAGTGGCATCCCTGGGGTGGTCGAGTCGCAGCTACTCCTACCCCTCTGTGCGCGCCGCGCTGGATGAGGTCGCCGACGGCCTCGCGGCTGCGATCGCGAGCGCGGGCGAGCGCCCGCTGCATGTGGTGGGGCATAGCCTGGGCGGCTGCGTCGTGCTGCACATGCTCGCCCGCCACCGTCCCGCTGCACTTGGGAGGGTGGTGGTGCTGGGCTCGCCGCTCTGCGGTTCCGCGTCGGCGCGGGTGATCCTCCGGGTACCGCTGCTTCGTCACGCGCTCGGGCGAGCACTGCCTGCCTGGCTGGAGCAGCCGCTGCCTTGCATCGAGCCTCATCGCGAGGTCGGCGTCATCGCCGGCGACCGCCCGATCGGGCTTGGTCGCCTGGTGCCGGGCATGGCGCAGCCCAACGACGGCATGGTGACAGTGGCCGAGACGCGCTGGCCGGGGGCGCGCGATCACATCGTTCTGCCCGTCACCCACATGCAGATGCTGTGGTCGTCCGCATGCCTGCGCCAGACGCTCCACTTTCTCGATCACGGGTTCTTCGAGCGCCCCGCCGCGGCACCCGGCGCGTCGTTCAGGTGAAGATCGGCATCTTCCGAACCGTGCGCGTGCCGGCGATCTGAGGTTCCTGCGGCAGTCGCGTCGACGGCAGGTACTTGCGGATGGCGGCATGCCACTGCTCATAGTTGCCCGGTTTCTGTTCGCGCAGGGTCTTGAGCGCGTAGAAGGTGAAGGCGCCGTTGGGGCGGCCGCCGAAGCTGGTGTCCCAACTGAACTCCTCGTCGCGGCAACCGGCCAGCAGCAGGTCGCCGCCGGCGCGGCGCATGCCGCCGATGAGGGTGAGCGCTGAAGCGCGTGGTGCTTGCGGCAGGTCGGCAGCCTTCATCCATACTTCGGGAGGCATGAAGCGCGGGCGCGGGCCGCCGGCGTCGAGCGCGCTGTCGTCGCCACGGTGCACCGAGCCAGAATGGCAGCTGTCGGCGATCAGGACGAGGCGTACGCCGGCAGCGCGGCGGTCGAAGAGCGCGCGCAGGTCGTCGTCGAGCAGCGGGCCGGCGGTGCCGATGTCGTAGGGGCAGAGGCCTTCGTCGCGGCCATCGGGTTCGTCGCCGTCTTCGTCCTCCACCCAGGTGCCGTGGCCGGAATAGGTCAGGACCACGGTGTCTCCACTGCGGGCAGCGGCGACGAGGGTCTCGATGGCACCGTGCATCGCAGCGCGTGTGGCCTGAGCGTCGAGCAGGGTGCTCACGGTGAAGCCGCGCGCCTGCAGCATGGCACCCCAGTCATGGGCGTCGTTGACGCAGCCGGAGAGGTCGCTGTCGGTGCCGGGATAGTCGTTGATGCCGATGCAGAGTGCGCGCCGTGCCATGAGCCTATCCTCCGGAAAGGCGGGGCGCGCTGCCGCAGGAGCGCGGTCAGGCCGCTTTGTTCCCCGGTTCCAGCATAGAGTGCGGGTGCCGCTTGTGCCAGTTGCTTTGGGTACAGGCGTGATGCGCTGCGACAGAGGTGCGGATTCGTGTGCGCCCGTCCTAGAATGAGCGTATCGGCGCCCCCGTACGCCATGCGAGCCCACACTGATGCCTTGCCGACGTCCGTCGATCCTGTTGCAGCGCAGCGCCCATGCGCCGGCTGCGTTCGCACACGGCCTGCGGTCGGAGCATGGCGCATGATGGCGCTCCGTGTCCGCGAGCTGGCGCTGATCGTGCTGGCGGCGCTGTTGTTGCTGTGCGGTGCCGCGCCGGTACGCGCGGAGGTGGAGGCTACGGCGGCTGGCATCGTCCTTGACGAGCCAGGCTCGGCTTACCTCGGGCGCGCCAGCTCAATGATGATCGAGATCGGTGGCGCGCTGGAAGCCGAGCGTGCGCTCGCCCTCCAGCGCGCCGGGCGTTTCAGCCCGGTGGGCGCGGACGTGCCCAAGTTCGGCATCGGCTCGCCCGCGGTCTGGCTGCACCTGCGGGTGGATAGCCGTTATAGCGAGGCGCAAGCGCGCCGCGTGCTTGTAGGTACTTCGTGGATCGACCGCATCGACTTGTTCGTGGTCCGCGACGGCCAGGTGGTCGGCCGCATGCAGGCCGGTGACGGTGGGCCGGGATTGCGCGCGGCCAAAGGCAACCTGGGTTTTGTCTTCGAGCACGTCTTCGAACCGGGCGTCACCGAATTGCTGGTCCGTGCCGAGACGCCCGACCCGCTCGTGTTGCCGCTGCGGGTGTTCGACGACGAGTGCTACCAGTTTGCGATGCGGGTGCACGACTTCACCTATGGGCTGCTGTACGGCTTCCTGCTCGCCCTGATCGCCTACAACGCCATGCTGTACGCCGGCCTGCGCGACCGCGCGCATCGTGACTACGTGCTCTACCTCGGCTGTTTCGTGCTACTGAGCATGGGCTACGCAGGGCACGGCTACAACTGGCTGTGGCCGGGGATGTACGGCGTGCAGCGCTACATCATCCTGGTGCTGATGGTGGTGCTGGGCTATCTCGGCCTGCGTTTCGCGTCCAGCTCCCTGGGCCTGGCCGTGGCCGCGCCCCGTGCGCATCGGCTGGCCCATGGCTTCGGCGTGGCGGGCATGGTGGCGATCGGCGCCTGTGTGGTGCTCGACCAGCAGGCGGCAGCGGCCGTCGTTGCCTTCGTCTTCGTGCTGCTGTTCTCGGTGGCCATGGTGTGGCTGGGTTTCTCGCGTCTCGATGGCGATCGCATTGCCGCAGGCTACTTCCTGGCGGGCTCGCTGGCGGCGATGGCAGGGGCGGCGACCACCTCGCTTGCGGTGTGGAACGGGCTGCCGTACTCGAACTGGACCTTTCATGCCGCGGAGGTGGGCATCGCCATCGATGGTGCGATCCTGTCGCTTGCACTCGCCTACCGGGTGCGTCGCATCCGCCGCGAGCGCCTGCAGGCAGAGCAGCTTTCGAGCCTCGATCCGCTCACCGGACTGCGCAACCGCCGCGCCTTCGCAGTGCTGGGCGAGAGCGCATGGAGTACGGCAGTCCGCCGCCAACGACCACTGTCGGCGGTGGTGCTCGACCTCGATCACTTCAAGTTGATCAATGACGTGCGCGGTCATGCGGCGGGTGATGCTGCGCTCAAGGCCGTGGCCGGCGTGATCGAACGCAACTGCCGGGCGGCCGACGTCGCCGCGCGTTGGGGCGGGGAGGAGTTCGTGGTGCTTCTGCCCGAGACTACGGCGGCCCAGGCCGGGGTGCTGGCCGAGCGCCTGCTGCACGACATCCGCGGCCTGGATCTGACGCTCGATGGCGGCGCGCTGAGGTTGAGCGCGAGCATCGGCGTGGCCGAGCGCACGACTCAGCCCGATCTCGAAGCCCTTGTCCGCGAAGCGGATCAGGCCATGTACGCCGCCAAGCAGGGGGGGCGGGACAGGGTGGTGCTGGCGCTACCGGCCTGAAGCGGGAGGCTGCACAGCGGCTATCGCATGCGGGATGGACTGAATACAATTACAGCATGTACGCCCCCCCGTCTCCCGAATCACCCGTTTCCGCCACGTCTTCGCCGCTGGACGCGCTCAACCCGGCGCAGCGCGAGGCGGTCTGCCATGCTGGTGCCAGCGGGCCGGCCGCTCCGCTGCTGGTGATTGCTGGCGCCGGTTCGGGCAAGACCAATACCCTGGCCCACCGTGTGGCGCACCTGATCGAGAACGGTGCCGATCCCGCACGCATCCTGTTGCTCACCTTTTCGCGCCGCGCCGCGGACGAGATGGGGCGGCGGGTGCGGCGCATCCTGGCCCAGGCCTCTGCCGGCCGGCCCGGCCTGGCGCAGGCCGAGCTGCGCTGGTCCGGTACCTTCCACGCCATTGGCGCACGCCTGCTGCGCGACTACGCCGGCCGCATCGGGCTCGACCCAGGCTTCACGATCCACGACCGCGAGGACTCGGCGGACCTGATGAACCTGGTGCGCCACGAGGCGGGGCTGTCGACCACCCGGCAGCGCTTTCCGCAGAAGGGCACCTGCCTGGCAATCTACTCGGCGGTGGTCAATACCCGCGCGCCGCTGGCCGAGGTGCTGCAGGCGAGCTTCCCATGGTGTGCGGAGTGGGAGGACGAGCTCAAACGCCTGTTCCGGGCCTACGTCGAGGCCAAGCAGGCGCAACAGGTGCTCGATTACGACGATCTGCTGCTGTACTGGGCGCAGATGGTGGCCGAGCCGGCGCTCGGGGCCGAGATCGGCGGCCTGTTCGACCATGTGCTGGTCGACGAGTATCAGGACACCAACCACCTGCAGGCGGCGATTCTGCTGGCGATGAAGCCCGATGGGCGTGGCCTGACCGTGGTCGGCGACGACGCGCAGTCCATCTACGCCTTCCGTGGCGCGACGGTGCGCAACATTCTCGACTTTCCGGCCGCCTTCGATCCGCCGGCGCACGTGGTGACGCTGGAGCAGAACTACCGTTCCACCAGGCCAATCCTGGAGGCGGCCAACGCGGTGATCGCGCTCGCCGCCGAGCGCTTCACCAAGAATCTGTGGTCGGAGCGCGAGTCCGCCCAGCGCCCACGCATCGTGGCAGTCAAGGACGACGCCGACCAGGCGACCTTCGTCGTCGATGGCGTGCTGGCGCGGCGCGAGGAGGGGCTCAAGCTCAAGCAGCAGGCGGTGCTGTTCCGCGCTTCGGCGCACAGCGCGCGGCTGGAGATGGAGCTCACCCGGCGCAACGTGCCCTTCGTGAAGTTCGGTGGGCTCAAGTTCCTCGAGGCCGCCCACATCAAGGACGTGCTTGCCGTGCTGCGCTGGGCCGAGAATCCGCGCGACCGCGTTTCGGGTTTTCGCGCCATCCAGCTGCTTGCCGGCGTCGGGCCCAAGACTGCCGGCCGCGTGCTCGACAATGTGTGTGCCGCTCCCGAGGGCTGCGCGCTGCTTGCCGAGCAGCCCGTGCCGGAGGCCGCGCGCGCCGGCTGGCTGGAATTTGCCGCGCTGATCGATTGCCTCGCAGGCAGAATGCCGCCCTCCGAATCTGCCGCCGCCGCTGTGGGAGCGGCGCGAGCCGCGAGCCTTTCGGCAACGCCGTCAGACCACACCGCCTTCAACCCCTCGCGGCTTGCGCCGCTCCTACGGGGGCGACCCGAGGGGGGTGTTGTAGGCGCGGCGCAAGCTGCGAGCCTTGCCGCCGGTCCGCAGTGGCCGGCGGATTTCGAGCTCGCCTGCCGCTGGTACGAGGCGCAGATGCCACGCCTGTACGACGACTTCGCGGTGCGCGTGCTCGACATCCAGCAGCTCGCCCGCATCGCCGCCACCAGCCCGAGCCGACAGCGTTTCCTCACCGAGCTCACGCTCGACCCGCCCAGCGCCACCAGCGGCGAAGCCGGCATGCCGCTGCTCGACGAGGACTACCTGATCCTGTCGACCATGCATTCGGCCAAGGGCCAGGAGTGGAACGCGGTGAGCGTGCTCAACGTGGTCGACGGCTGTATCCCGTCCGATGTTGCCACCCGCAACAGCGCCGAGATCGAGGAGGAGCGCCGCCTGCTCTACGTGGCGATGACGCGTGCCCGGGACAGCCTGGACCTGATCGTGCCGCAGCGTTTCTACGTCACCCAGCAGGCCGGCATGGGCGATCGCCATGTGTATGCCGGGCGCAGCCGTTTCATTCCCAACCGCCTGCTCGGGCACTTCGAGCAGCTGAGCTGGCCGCCCCCTCCGCCGCAGTTGCAGGGCTCGCCCGCCTCGCGCCAGGCGGCGGTCGACCTCGCGGCGAAGATGCGCGACATGTGGCGCTGAGCTGCGCGCAGAGGCTGGTCCCGGCCTGGCCTGGGGCGACGATGCTGCGCCGCCGCGTTGCGGTTGCGGCCGCGACACGGCATGCTCGATGTCCGTTTCATGCCCACGCCATCGTGCTTGCCGAGGAGAAGGAAAGATGACCAGCGCCCGCCACCCCATGGCCGCCTCTTTGCGTGCGTCCGATACCGGCAAGGTGGTGTCGGCGCGCGATGCGGTACGCCTGATCCGCAGCGGCGACACCGTGGCCACCGGGGGCTTCGTCGGCATTGGCTTCCCTGAGAGCATCGCGGTTGCGCTCGAGCGCCGCTTCCTCGACAGCGCTGCGGGGGACGCTGTCGCGCCGCGTGACCTGACCCTGGTCTACGCTGCCGGCCAGGGTGATGGCAAGGAGCGCGGACTCAACCACCTCGGTCATGACGGCCTGGTGGCGCGCGTGATCGGCGGCCATTGGGGGCTGGTGCCCAAGCTGCAGGCGCTTGCAGTGGGCAACCGCATCGAGGCCTGGAACCTGCCGCAGGGGGTGATCTCGCATCTGTTCCGGGACATCGCTGCGGGCAAGCCGGGCACGCTCACCCGTGTCGGCCTGGGGACCTTCGTCGATCCGCGCTTCGGTGGCGGCAGGCTCAATGCGCGCACCACGGCTGAGCTCGTACGGCTGATGGAGATCGACGGCGAGGAATACCTGTTCTACAAGGCCTTCCCGATCCACGTCGGCATCATCCGCGGCACCACCGCCGACCCCGACGGCAACCTGACGATGGAGAAGGAGGCGCTGACCCTGGAAGCGCGCGCCATCGCGATGGCGGCGCGCAATTCGGGCGGCATCGTCATCGCCCAGGTCGAGCGCATCGCCGAGCGTGGGTCGCTCAACCCGCGCCATGTGCAGGTGCCTGGGGTGCTGGTGGACTGCGTGGTGCTCGCCGAGCGGCCCGAGCACCACATGCAGACTTACAGCGAGCAGTACAACCCCGCCTTCTCCGGCGAGATCCGTGTGCCGATGTCGGCGATTGCGGCGATGGGCATGAGCGAGCGCAAGGTCATTGCTCGCCGCGCGGCGATGGAGATGCGGCCTGACGCCGTGGTGAACCTGGGCATCGGCATGCCCGAGGGGGTGGCCAACGTGGCCGCAGAGGAGAAGATCATCGACCTCCTCACCCTCACTGCAGAGCCCGGTGTGATCGGCGGCATTCCGGCCGGCGGGCTGTCTTTCGGCGCTGCCGTGAACACCCAGGCCATCATCGACCAGCCCAGCCAGTTCGATTTCTACGACGGTGGCGGCCTGGACATCGCCTTTCTCGGCCTGGCCCAGGCCGATCGCGAGGGCAACCTCAACGTTTCGCGCTTCGGGCCGCGCCTGGCAGGGGCGGGCGGCTTCATCAACATCTCGCAGAACGCCAAGAAGGTGGTCTTCGTCGGTACCTTCACCGCCGGCGAGCTGAAGGCGGTGGTCGACAAGGGGCGCTTGCGCATCCAGCAGGAGGGCGCCGCGCGCAAGTTCGTCGATGCAGTCGAGCATCGCACCTTCAGTGGGGTGCAGGCGGTGCGTTGGCAGCAGGAGGTGCTCTACGTCACCGAGCGCTGTGTGTTCCGCCTGTGCGCGGAGGGGCTTGAGTTGATCGAGATCGCACCCGGTGTCGATCTCGAGACCGACATCCTCGCCCAGATGGACTTCGTTCCGGTGATGCATCAGGCGCCGCGGCTGATGGATGCGCGCATCTTCCGTGACGAGCCGATGGGGCTGCGCCGCGACCTGCTCGAGCTCCCGCTCGAGCAGCGCCTGTCCTACGATGCCCAGGAGGGGCTGTTCTTCGTCAACTTCGAGGGCCTCGCGGTGCGCACGGAGGCCGATATCGCACGCATCGAGCAGGCGGTCGATGCTGCGCTCGCCAGCGTGGGCCATCGCGTCGATGCGATCGTCAACTACGACCGCTTTTCGATCGTGCCCGAGCTGGTCGACGACTACATCGAGATGGTCAAGCGCCTGGTCAAGCGCCACTACCGCGCGGTGACGCGCTACACGGCGAACAGTTTCATGCGCATGAAGCTTGGCCAGGCACTGGAGAAGCACGAGGTCGTACCGCACATATACGGCAGCGCCGAGGAGGCCCAGGGGCGCGTGCGCCCGCTGGCCTGACGGTCGGGTGTGGCGGTTCAGTCCTGCAGTGCGTCGTGCTCGCCGCAGTGCGCAAGAATGCGCGCGCGTACCGCATCGCGCAGCGCGAGCAGGTCGTGCCAGTCCTCGCCTGCCGGTTGCAGTGGCGGGCAGATGCGCACGCCCAGCCGCCCGCGCTGCGGCTGCCAACCGCCGCTGCGCAGTACGGCGCGCGTGCCCGCGAGTGCGACCGGCACCACTGGCAGGCCCTGGCGTGCAGCGACCTGGAAGGCGCCGAGGCGGAAGGCGCGCAACCCCTCCTCGGGCCCGAAGGTGCCTTCGGCAAAGAACAGCAGCGGCACGCCGGCTTCGGCATGTGTGGCGAGCGTGCGTGCATCTTCCAGGCTCTGCCGGGTGTCGAAGCGGTCGACGAATACGGTGCCCATGCGCTCGAGCAGGGTGCGCAGCAGCGGCTGGGCGCGCAACTCGGTCTTGGCGATGAAGCGCACCGGATGTGGCAGCGTGGCGGCGAGTACGAAGCCGTCGATGTAGCTGGCGTGGTTGGCGACCAGGATGCAGTTGCCCGCGGGCAGCTTGTCCAGGCCTTCGATCCGCAGCGGGCAGGCGCATAGCCAGCGGTAGAGGCGGGCGAGGCGGTGGGCGAGCGCCCAGCGCTGACCGAGCCCGGGCAGGCCGATGATGCCGATGGCGGCGAGGGTGGCCAGCGGCGCGAACCAGGCCCAGGCCCAGACGGCGTAGAGAACGCCCGGCAGCGCGCGTGCCCGCTTGCCGATGCGGCCGGCCAGGCTGGCGGTGTGCAGGCGTAGCACCTGCAGCCACGCCGCACGCACCGGCTCACCCAGGCGCCCGGCCAGCCAGGCCTCGCGCACCGCGGCGCGGCGGATCTTGCCACTGGAGGTCTTGAGGACCGCATGCGGGGGGGCGAGCACGATGGCGTCGGGGGCGAGGTCGAGTTGGGTCATCGCCGCGGCGACGATGCCGGCCTCGAGCGCCTGGCGTTCGGCTTGGTCCTCGAGCCGGGTTTCGGCGACCACCACCAGGCGCTCCTCGCCGCTGGTCGGGTCCGATACGCCGAACACGGCCACGCAGCCCTTGCGTACGCCCGGCAGGTCGCCGATTGCCTGCTCGAGGTCGTAGGGGTAGAGGTTGCGGCCGGCGCGGATGATGAGCTCCTTCGCCCGGCCAGTGATGTAGAGCTCGCCGTCGGCGAGGTAGGCATGGTCGCCAGTCACCAGCCAGCCGTCGTGGAACAGGGCGGCGCTCGCCGCCGCGTTGCGGTAATAGCCGGCGGTGGCTGAGGGGCCGCGGAACTCCAGTTCGCCGACATGGCGTTCGGGCAGCGGGCGGCCCTCTGCGTCCACGATGCGCAGTTCGTGGCCGGGCAGCGGAGGGCCGCAGGACACCAGGCGCAGTACCTCGCCACCGTCATCGTGTGCGCCCGTTCCTGCCGCGCCGTCAGCTGCAAGTGCATGCCCCTCGCGGGTCAGCGGCGTGCGCTCGACGCGGTCGATACGTACGCCGCGGCCGGGGGGCGGTACGCACAGGCCGACCGAGCACTCGGCCAGGCCATACACCGGTGTCAGGCTGCCGGCGTTCAGACCATAGGGGGCAAAGGCGTGGGCGAAGCGTTCGAGCGTGTCGGGGTTGACCGGCTCGGCGCCGTTGGCCGCCAGCCGCCAGCTCGACAGGTCGAGGCCCGCCAGGTCGGTACCGGCGAGGCGCTTGACGCACAGTTCATAGGCGAAGTTGGGTGCGGCGGTGACCGTCCCGCGGTAGTGGTGGATCGCCCACAGCCAGCGCTCGGGGCGGGCGAGGAAGTCGAGTGGCGACATCAGCACCAGCGTGCAGCCATGGTAGAGACTGCCGAGCCACGTGCCGATCAGGCCCATGTCGTGGTACAGCGGCAGCCAGCTCACGCACACGTCGCGCGCCTCGACCTTGGCGGCCAGCCCCCAGGCGCGGATGTTGGCGAGCAGGTTGGCGTGGCTGAGCGCCACGCCCTTGGGGTCGCCGGTGGAACCCGAGGTGTACTGGATGAGCGCGAGTTCGCGTGCGCGCGCCGGATGGCGCGGCGCCGAGGCCACGGCGGGCGCGCTGGCGGCAGGGGACGCCGCCAGCGCTGCGGGCGTGGTGACATGCACAAGCTCGGGCGCCAGCCCGGCGAGGGCGCTGGCCAGGGGGCGCACACGGTCGAAGGTGATCAGCACAGGGGCCGCGCAGTTGCGCAGGATGCCGGCCTGGCGGCGCAGGTGCTCTTCGATCTGCGCCGGTCGTGCGGGCGGGTACATCGGCACCGGCACCGCGCCGGCGAACAGGATGCCGAAGAAGCTGCGGAAGAAGTCCAGCCCCGTTGGCAGCATCAGCGCGACACAGTCGCCCGGTTGCACGCCCAGGCCGCGCAGCGCGGCGGCGACCTTGCGCGCGCCGTTGGCGAGTTCGGCATGGCTCAGGGTCTCGACCTCGTCGTCGCCGGCCAGGAAGCGTACGTGGCAGCGCTCCGGGTGGCGGGCGAGATGCCAGTCGAGCACCTCGAGCAAGGTGGCCGCGCCTGTGGGCATGCCGGCCGAAGGTTCGCTGACTGGATCCGTGACGGTTGAGATGGAGGCTGGCGCGTCACCGGCTGCGCGTCGTGTCTGGGACAGTGGCGAGCCTGCGGGCGCATCGGCGAGGGCGGCAAGCAGGTCGCGCGGCGTTTCGGCGCTGTCGAGCACCGTGGTTGGCAGGCGTACGCCGTAGTGGCGCTCGATGCGGGCCAGCAGTTCGACCCGGCTGAGACTGTCGAGCCCGAGGTCGCGGTCGAGCGCGCAGTCGAGCGTCGCCCTGCGCATTGCGCCGGGATGCAGCTCGCTGACCAGTGCGTCGACCAAGGCCAGCAGCTGCGCGGCATTGTGCGGGTCGGCCAGGTGAGGCGTGGGCATCGCGGGACTCCTCGTGCTTGCCAGGCAGATGACCAAGGTAACGCCGGGACACCGACACGGCAAGCCATGAAGCTCCACCAGGAGGGCGCGCCCTGTTTGCTCCCGCCGTGGGAGCGGCGCGAGCCGCGAGGGGTTGAAGGCGATGTGGTGCGGGGGCGACAAAAGGCTCGCGGCTCGCGCCGCTCCTACAGGGGAGCGCGCCGCGTTTGTTCCCGCCGTGGGAGCGGCGTGAGCCTTTACAATGCACGCCCATTCGTTTTCCGTCCGTGCGCAGCGTTTGCGCCCAAACCATGACTGCAGCCCCCATCGAGACCCCTGTCGTGTCCGCGCCGGCCCGCGCCGCTGCGTCCGCATGCGCGGGTGTTGCTGCGGAAATCGCCCTGGTGCATGGCTGGGCGATGTCGCCACGGGTGTACGCTGCGCTCGAAGCCAGTCTGCATGGGCAGGTGGTGCGCACCCTGGCACTGCCGGGACATGAAGGGGCGCCTCCGATCCGAGCCGCCAGGCTGGAGGATTGGGCGGATGCCCTCGCCGCGGGCCTTGCCGACGCTTCGGTGCTGGTGGGCTGGTCGCTCGGGGCGATGCTCGCGCTCGACATCGCCTGCCGCCATCCGCACAAGGTGTCGCGCCTCGTCCTGCTTGCCGGCACGGCGCGCTTCGTGGCAGACGACACGGGTTGGCCCGGGCTGCAGGCCGAAGTGGTCGACACCTTTCAGCGCGACTACGCCTCGGCCCCTGCGGTAACACTGGCGCGCTTCCTGGCCTTGCAATGCATGGGCGAGCCACGACGCCGGGTGGTACAGCAGGCGCTGGCGCAGTGCCTCAGTCCGGGCGCGCAGGAGGGCCTCTGCGCTGGCCAGGCGGCCGACGGCGAGCTACGCCCTGGCGTCGGCAGGTCCGCCGCGCCGAACCCATTCGAAGACGGCCTGGCGATCCTGGCCGCGGCCGACCTGCGTCCGCTGCTGGGCGGGATCCGTCAGCCGGTGTTGCTGCTGCACGGCGACCAGGACGCGCTGATGCCCGTGGCTGCGGCCTACAGGTTGGCACAAGCCCTGCCGCAGGCGCGCCTGCAGGTGCTGGAGGGCAGCGGCCATGCGCTGCCGGTGTCGCGTGCGGCGGACTGCGCAGGCCACATCCTGGCCTTCGTCGGCGCAAGGGGGGACGCATGACGGCGACGACGAAGGGCGTCGATCACGCCCATGCGCATCGGCGGCGCGACATCCGCGCAGCCTTCGAGCGCGCCGCGCACAGCTATGACCAGGCCGCGATGATCCAGCGCGAGATCTGCACCCGGCTTGCCGCCTTTGGTGAGGGGCTCGTGCCGGGCGGGGGCGACGCGGACGGCTGGGTGCTTGATGCCGGCTGCGGTACCGGCTTCGGCGTGGAGAGCCTGCGGCGGCTGCGCCCGGGCGGGCGCATCGTCGGGCTCGACCTGGCCCCGGCCATGCTGGGGCGGGCGCACATGCGCGCAGGACGCGACGGCGGCTTCGAGCCGGTGTGCGCGGACCTCGAGCACTTGCCGCTTGCCGCTGCCAGCATCGACCTCCTTTGGTCCAGCCTGGCGGTGCAATGGTGCCGCCCAGGGCGCGTGTTCGAGGAACTGGGCCGGGTGCTGGCACCCGGTGGTATCGGCCTGGTTGCAACCCTGGGCCCCGACACGCTGTGGGAGTTGCGCGACGCCTTCGCCAGCGTCGACGATGCGCGCCATACCATCGATTTCCATACCGATGCGCAATGGGTGGAGGCGGCCCGCGCGGCGGGGCTCGAGGTCGAACGGCGCGAGCGTTGCGCCCTGCATGCGCGTGCCGCCGACCTGCGCGGCCTGCTGCGCGACATCAAGGCCATCGGTGCGGCGACCATCGACGGCGGCCGCCGCCGCACGCCGCTGGGGCGCCAGGCCTGGTTGGCGGTGAGCGCACGCTACGAGCGTCATCGACTCGCCGACGGCCTGCTGCCGGCCACCTACGACACCATACTGATTGCCGTACGCAAGCCGGGCCTTGTGTCCGCCGAGCCTGGAGCGCCCCGAGATGAATGACCAGCTTGTGCTCGGCCTGCGCGACGTGGCTGCGCTTGGTCAGGTGTTCACCCCCGACGCCGTGGTGCGCGCCATGCTGGCGTTGCGCCGTCGGCGCGGCCGGGTGCTGGAGCCCTCCTGCGGCGATGGCGCCTTCCTGCGTCATCTGCCGGATGCAGTCGGCCTGGAGATCGACCCCGACCACTGTCCGCCGGGCGCTCAGGCGATCGACTTCTTTGCCTATCCCGAGCGCGAGCGCTTCGATACCATCATCGGCAACCCGCCTTACGTGCGTTGCCAGGACATTCCGGCCGCCACCCAGGCGCTGATCGTACGCGGCCGCCATGGCCAGTGCCTGGATCGGCGCGCCAACCTCTATCTGTTCTTCATCGACAAGTGTCTGCGCCACCTCGAGCCGGGCGGCGAGCTGATCTTCATCACGCCGCGGGACTTCCTCAAGGCGACTTCGGCGGTCAAGCTCAACCGCCTGCTGTTCGAGGCCGGCAGCATCACCGACGCGATCGAGCTGGGTGACGCGCGCGTGTTCGCCGACGCGGTGCCGAACTGCCTGATCTGGCGTTTCGAGAAGGGCTGCACCAACCGGCAAACGCGTTATTGCGAGATCGGCGTCGGCGACGACGTCGACGCGGCGCTTGCCGCACCGGCCTGGGAAACGCGCCACTTCATCGAATGCGCCGGCCACCTGATGTTCGCGCGTGGCGACTACCCGCTGCGCCTGGCTGACATCGCCTTCGTCAAGGTCGGTGCGGTATCGGGCGCGGACGAGCTGTATGCCGACCCGGCGCAAGGCAACCGCGATTTCGTGTGCTCATCCACGGTGAGCACGGGCCTCACCCGGCGCATGATCTGGAGTGAGCCGGGCGAAGCGCCGCCGACCGTGCTCCTGCCGCACAAGGCACGCCTGCTGCAGCGCAAGGTCACCCGCTTCGACGAGTCGAACTGGTGGATGTGGGGACGCATGCACCACCGCAGCGCGCAGCCGCGCGTGTATGTGAATGGCAAGACGCGGGTGGCGAAACCCTTCTTCACACACCCCTGCACCGACTACGACGGCGCGGTGATGGCGATCTTCCCGCGCCGGCCGGATGTGGATATCGAGGCCTTCCGCGACACGCTCAATGCGGTCGACTGGGCGGATCTCGGCTTCGTCTGCGATGGCCGTTTCCTGTTCACCCAGCGCAGCCTGGAGAACGCGCCGCTGCCGGCGGCGTTCGCCGAATTCCTGCCGGCGGCTTGAGGCCGGGCTTTCGCGGGCGCGTCTTGCGCGACGCGACAGGGGCCGCAAGGTTTCACTAAGATTCCATTAAGTATCTGTTAATAAAGAAGTTTTTTATGACTTCGTAAGCGAGGCGTAAGTCTTCCCTCCTTAATGTGTCGGTAACCGGGCGGCCGTCCGGTGTTTTCACCGCTGAAGGAGGGAGACATGGAAAACGACATGGCAGCGCGGATTGCTGCCAACCCCAAGTACCAGCAGCTCGTGAGCACGCGCTCGCGCTTCGGCTGGATCCTGACCGCGATCATGATGGTCGTGTACTACGGTTACATCGCCATCATCGCCTTCGACAAGGAACTGCTCTCCGCGCGTGTGGGTGAAGGCGTGACCACGGTCGGCATCCCGATCGGGCTCGGTGTGATCTTCTTCACCATTCTCATCACCGGCTTCTACGTGCGTCGCGCGAACTCCGAGTTCGACCTCCTGACCCACGAAATCGTGCAGGAGAGCAGCAAGTGAGTGCGACGAACATGAAACTCGTGGGCGGGCTCGCGCTCGCCCTGCTGTCCTCGCTGGCGCTGGCCGCGGGCGGCGATCTCGGCCAGGCCGAGAAGCAGGCCACCAACTGGACCGCCATCATGATGTTCGGCGTGTTCGTCCTCGGCACGCTCTACATCACCAAGTGGGCGGCGGCGAAGACCAAGTCGGCGTCCGATTTCTACACCGCCGGTGGCGGCATCACCGGTTTCCAGAACGGCCTGGCGATTGCCGGCGACTACATGTCGGCGGCCTCCTTCCTCGGTATTTCGGCCGCGGTGATGATGAACGGCTACGACGGCCTGATCTACTCGATCGGCTTCCTCGTCGGCTGGCCGGTGATCACCTTCCTGATGGCCGAGCGCCTGCGCAACCTCGGCAAGTTCACCTTCGCTGACGTGGCTGCCTATCGTTTCCGGCAGACTCCGATCCGCGCCTTCGCAGCCTCTGGCACCTTGGTGGTGGTGGCCTTCTACCTGATCGCGCAGATGGTCGGCGCCGGCCAGCTCATCAAGCTGCTGTTCGGCCTCGAGTACTGGATGGCGGTGGTCATCGTCGGCGCTCTGATGATGATTTACGTGCTGTTCGGTGGCATGACCGCGACCACCTGGGTGCAGATCATCAAGGCCTGCCTGCTGCTCGCCGGGGCCAGCTTCATGGCCTTCATGGTGTTGCTGAGCTACGGCTTCTCGCCCGAGGCGCTTTTCGCCGATGCTGTACGTGTGAAGACCGAGGTGGCGACCGCTGCCGGCAAGAGCGCTGCCGAGGCCTCCACCATCGGTCAGGCGATCATGGGTCCGGGCTCCTTCATCAAGGATCCGATCTCGGCGATCTCCTTCGGCATGGCGCTGATGTTCGGCACCGCCGGCCTGCCGCACGTGCTGATGCGTTTCTTTACCGTGCCGGACGCCAAGCAGGCGCGCAAATCGGTGTTCTGGGCGACGACCTGGATCGGCTACTTCTACATCCTCACCTTCATCATCGGCTTCGGTGCGATCGTGCTGGTATCGACCAATCCGGACTTCCTCGACGCCAAGGGGGGGCTGATCGGCGGCGGCAACATGGCGGCGATCCACCTTGCCAATGCGGTCGGCGGCAACGTCTTCCTCGGCTTCATCTCGGCGGTGGCGTTCGCGACCATCCTCGCGGTGGTTGCCGGGCTGACCCTGTCGGGTGCCTCGGCAGTGTCGCACGACCTCTACGCCACGGTGTTCAAGAAGGGCTCTGCCGATTCGGCGTCGGAGTTGCGCGTGTCGCGCATTACCACCCTGGTGCTGGGTTTCATCGCAGTCATCCTGGGCATCGCCTTCGAGAAGCAGAACATCGCCTTCATGGTGTCGCTGGCCTTCGCGATCGCCGCCTCGGCCAACTTCCCGGTGTTGTTCATGTCGGTGCTGTGGAAGGACTGCACCACCCGCGGTGCGACGATCGGCGGCTTCATCGGCCTGATCACCGCAGTGGTGCTGACCGTCGTGTCGCCGTCGGTATGGGAAGTGACGCTGGGCAACCCGAAGGGGTCGGCGCTGTTCCCCTACGCGTCGCCGGCGCTGTTCTCGATGGCGGCGGGCTTCATCGGCATCTGGCTGTTCTCGATGCTTGATCGAGGCGCGCTGGCCAAGGCCGACCGTGCCGGCTACCTGGCGCAGAAGGTCCGTTCGGAAACCGGGATCGGTGCGGCGGCGGCGTCTGCACACTGAGGCCTGATCCACTCCGCGGCGCCCCATCGGGGCGTCGGCGGACGGCAGCGGCAGGTGCGGGGCGGTGGGCGAAGGCTCACCGCCCCGCTGCCTTGTGGGCCGGCAGACGTACGCGCACGCAGGTGCCGCGGCCGTCCGGCCCATCCGCTATGTCGATCTGCCCACCGTGACCCCGCACGATCTCGCGTGCGATCGACAGGCCCAGACCGCTGCCGCTCGCGGCGTTGAGCTGGCCGTCGGCAGCGTGGCGGTAGAAGCGCTCGAAGACCCGCTCGCGTACCGCCTGCGGGATACCGGGGCCGTCGTCACTGACCTCGAGCAGGACCTCGTCGCCCGCGCTCGCGCAGCATAGCGTGACGCTGCCGCCGGCACGGCCATACTTGAGCGCGTTGTCTACCAGGTTGGCGATGAGCTCCTGCAGCAGGGTCGGATCACCCTCGACCGAGACCGCTTCGCGCTCGATGCCGAGGTCGATGCCGCGTTCGTCCGCCAGCCGCAGCCAATCCTCCACCATGTCGTCGATCAGCGCCGACAGTTCGACCGGCGCGGCATGGGCGACCAGGCACTCGCTCGCCTCGGCGCGTGCCAGCGCCAGGAGCTGGTTGGCGAGACGGGTGACGCGCGCCACCGACTGAAGCAGGCGGGCACGGGCGGCGGCATCGAGGGGCTTCGATTCGAGCAGTTCGAGCTGCATCTGCAGGCCGGCAAGCGGTGTGCGCAGCTGATGGGCCGCGTCCTGCAGGAACTCGCGCTGCAGCGCGTTGGCAGCGCGCAGCCGCGCGAGCAGGTCATTGAGCGCGGCGACCAGGGCCTGGATCTCGCTCGGTACGCCCGCCGGGTCGATCGGCGACAGGTCGGTGCCGGAGCGCGCCCGCAGCGAGTCCTCTAGCCGCTCGAGCGGCGCTAGGCCGCTGGGGATGCCGAAGCGGGCGCCGGTGATGGCAGCGAGCAGCAGCAGAAGGGCCGCGGAGGCGAAGCCGAACAGCAGCTTGTCCATGGCCTCGGTGCGTTTGCCCAGCGTTTCGGCGACCAGCACATAGAATCCGGCTGCCGCATGTTCGCGATACAGGCGCACGGCGCGGATTGGCTCGCCCCGGTGGACTAGGTCGCGGAACTGCGGGCGGCTGGTCGACAGTCCAAGTGCAGGCGCGAACTCGCTGTCTCCCGGCTGGTAGGGCACCGGCAGGCTCGGGGCGATGCCGCCGTCGTCAAACAGCGGTAGATCGGCGTCGCCGCCGAGCAGGCGGCCATGTCGATCGCGCACGCGAAAGAAGATGCGGTCATGGATGTCCGTGCGCAGCACCACCTCGGCCTCGGGCGACAGCGTGAGCGCCAGTCCGCCCGGAGCAGGTCGTACATGGGTGGCGATGCCGTGGGCGAGGTTGAGCAGGCTGCGATCGTAGGCGTCGCGCACGACCATCTTCGCCGTGCCGTAGGCGACGGCGCCCGCCAGCACCAGCAGCAGCACGGTGGGCGCGGCCAGCGCACTGAGCAGGGTGCGGCGAAGGCTAGTCTGCACCGGCAGACCGCTCGCGGATGCGTTCGAGGCGGTAGCCGAAGCCGCGTACGGTGCGGATCACCAGACCGGCGGACTCCAGCCGCGGGCGCAGGCGCGAGATGCAGACCTCAAGCGCGTTACCGCTGCCTTCGCCCTGCAGCTGCTCGCGCGTGACGGTGCGGCCGTCGGCGCGCACCAGGGTTTCGAGCACGTCCCATTCGCGCCCGCTGAGTGGCAGTGGCGCACCGCCGAGCTCGGCAAGGCGGCCGTCGATGTCGAGCACCAGGGCGCCGAAGCTGAGTGCCGGCGCGGCCGCGCGCCCGCCGCGGCGCTGGACCGCGCGCATGCGTGCGCTCAGTTCGGCTAGCTCGAACGGCTTGACCAGATAATCATCGGCGCCGAGGTCGAGGCCGTAGATGCGGTCGTCGAGGGCGTCGCGCGCGGTGATCAGGATCACCGGCAGGCGCTGGCCCCGCTTGCGGATGCGGCGCACCACCTCGTAGCCACCGAGGCCGGGAAGGCCAACGTCGATCAGGACGAAATCGAACTCGTCTTCCTGCAGGCGGCGGTCTGCCCGCATGCCGTCGTGCTCGACGCAGACCGCGTCGCCCTGGCCGCGCAGGAACTCGGCGATGCCTTCGGCCAGCGTGGGATCATCCTCGACCAGCAGCAGCTTCATGATCCTGTTTCCTCGTTCCGTGACCAGCGGTGAGGCCATTCCGATCACGTCGCCGCCGTGACGCCAATACTAGCGCGGCCGTGCTTGCGTTGCATCGCGAAAAGGGCGGCGGCCCATCACGGGCGGTCGAACTCCTAATCTGCGCGGGTATTGGCTCACAGGAACAGCGCGTCGACCGCAGCGGTTTCGCGCCGGCCGATGTCTGCGCCGTGTGCCTGCAGCCAGGCCTCGGCGCGGGCGCGGCCAAGGTCGCGCAGTTGCATGAGGAAGCCACTGGCCGCGTTGAGCTTGCTGGCCGTGCCGGCGTCACCCAGCTCGACCGCATCGATGAGGTGGAAGCGCTCGTCCATGAGCTTGCGCTCGAAGCGGCCGCGCCGCCACGCGGGTCCGCTGTCGGCGATGAAGCGGCGGGCATGGGCGACCATGCGCATCTCGCGCAGAAAGGTGGTGGAGAAGCCCAGCTCCATGCTGCGCGCGGCGATGTCGTCGGCGCTGCGCGGCGCTGCTTCGCGACGCAGCGGGTTGAGCAGCACGAGCAGGATGTCGGACGAGTGGCATTCATAGAGCAGCGGATAGATCGCAGGGTTGGCGGTGAAGCCACCGTCCCAGTAATGCTCGCCGTCGATTTCCACCGCGTGGTGCAGGGTCGGCAGGCAGGCGGAGGCAAGCAGCGCGGCCTCGCTGAGCTCGCCGGTGTGGAACAGCCTGACCTTGCCGGTGCGCACTGCGGTGGCGGCGATGAACAGCTTGAGCGGGCAGTCGCGGCGCAGGCGTTCGAAGTCGAACTGGGCGCGCACCACGTCGCGCAGGGGATTGAGCTCGAAGGGGTTGAGCTGATAGGGCGAGAACATGCGCGTGAAGCCGAGCATCAGGCTCATCGGCGCGGGCAGGCTGCCGTCGCTCGCCGGATTGAGGCTGTGCAGAAGTTCGAGGTGGAAGGGCACGCTGTCGCCGACCGCTGACCAGAAAGCCGCCAGGCTGGCGCGCGCGCCTTGTGCACCGCCTTCGGTCCAGCCCTGGGCGAGGGCGACCGCGTTCATCGCGCCCGCGCTGGTACCACTCACGCCCTCGATGCCGATGCCGTGCTCGAGCAGGCGGTCGAGCACGCCCCAGGTGTAGGCGCCATGGGCGCCACCGCCCTGCAGCGCGAGGTTGAGCGTTGGGGTACGTGCGTCGTGGCGCTTTCCCGACCACGGCAGCTGGAACATGGCTTGGTCCTCCTCGTCTGGCGGGATGGGTGCAGTCCGCCAAGGTGCGCCATCCGGAAGGGATGTTGCAATGCACAAAAGAGATTAACACGCAGCCATGAGCGCAAGTGTGTCGACGCCCAAGGGGAGCCAGGTCATCTCGTCTTCCGCCGGCGTTCGGGTGCGCCGCGCCCGGAAACCCTGGTGCTGACATGGAAATGGGTATACTTCCGGGGTTGTCGTCTGCCCGTGTAGCCTAAGTAGCGGTGGGCAGGCGGCTTGCCCGACATCCGAGAATGAAAGATACATGATGATGCTGGCTGTCGATGCGGATGAAGGCCGCAAGCCTGCGCTCCGGGAGGGGCGTGAAGGTGGGGGCGGCGACCCGAGCCTCGATGTGAGCCTGGCGACGCTCTTCGAGTGCCTGCCGGCCATGATCAGCTATTGGGATGCGGAGCAGCGCAATGTGTATGCGAACCGCGCCTACCTGGCTTGGCTTGGGCTCGGAGCGGCCGACCTGCGCGGCCGTCGGATCGTGGATCTCGCCCCCGCGGCGCTGTACGCGAGGATCCTGCCCTTGGTCGAACGCGCCTATCGGGGTGAGGCGCAGTCCGACGAGCAGGTCATCGAGTCGCCCGGCGGAGGTCGGCGCTACTGGGTGGTCAACTATGTTCCGGACCTGCGCAAGGGTGTCGTCGCGGGCATCGTCGTGATCCTGTGCGAGGTCTCGGCCCTCAAGGAGACCGAGCAGGCGCTGCGCGAGAGCGAGCGGCGTCTGAGGAGCATCCTGGGTGGGCAGACCGAGGCGATCTCGCGCCTGGGGGCAGACGGCCGCTTCCTGTTCGTCAACGATGCGTACTGCGCGCTGTCGGGGCGTGCGCGCGAGGAACTGCTCGGCCAGCGCTGGCAGCCGGTGGCACATCCCGACGACGTTGCGCGGGTCGAAGCCTCCTTGCGCACCTTGTCGCCGAGCAATGATGTGGTGATCGAGGAGAACCGCGTCGTCTGCGGTAACGGCGAGTTGCGCTGGGTGCAGTTCATAAACCGTGGTTTCTTCGACGAACTGGGGGTCTTGCGCGAGATCCAGTGCGTCGGCCGCGACATCACGGCGCAGAAAGTGGCCGAGCTGGCGCTGCAGGAGGCCAATGCCAATCTCGAACGCAGGGTGGCCGAGCGTACCCGGCAGTTGCAGGAGCTTGCGGTGCAGATCACCCTGGCCGAGGAGAGCGAGCGCAAGGCGATCGCGCGCGACCTGCACGATGATCTCGGCCAGTTGCTGCATATCGCCCAGATGCGGCTGGACCAGGTGCAGCGCTCGGTCGGCGATGACGCGCTCGTTGCTGCCCTGGTGCAGGTAGGGGGGCTGATCCGTGATGCGAGCCGGCGGGTGCGCTCGATGACGGCACAGCTCAGTCCGCCGGTGCTGCGTACGCTGGGCCTGGTGTCGGCTCTGCACTGGCTGGCCGACGAGATGGGGCGCGAGTTCGGGCTCGATGTCGAGGTGGACGTCGAGCCTGTGGGCACGGATACGGACGGGGGCAAGGCGATCGCCCTGGGCGAGGCGCAGAGCCTGATCCTGTTCCGCGCGGTGCGCGAGCTGCTGCTCAACGTGCTCAAGCATGCGGGTACTTTCTGGGCGCAGGTCAGGGTCGAGCATGCGGCGCATTTCTTGCGCATCACGGTGCGTGACGAAGGGCGGGGGATCGAGGACCTTGCCGCCGCGCTCGACCAGCGCGAGCGCTTCGGGCTGGCCAGCCTGCAGGAGCGCATCGGTTATCTCCATGGAACGGTCGTCATCGACTCGGCACCCGGGCGAGGGACCTCAGTGCGGCTGCAGGTGCCGCTCGGCAGCAGTCGTGGCTCGGGGAGGCGACGATGAGCATCAGGGTCATGCTCGGCGACGACCATCGGATCTTCATCGAGGCCCTCGCCGGCATCCTGTCGGACGAGCCCGACATCGTGGTGGTGTCCTGCGTCGGCAGTGCGGCCGAGATCTTCGCCGAGATCGGGCGCGTGCGTCCGGATGTACTCATCCTCGATGTCGGCCTGCCCGACGAGAATGGCATCGAGGTCATGCAGCGCTTGCGACGCGAGCATGCAGGCGCGCGCGTGCTGGCACTCTCGGGCTATGCCGATCGAACCTTCGTCGAGGAGATGCTCAAGGCCGGCGCCTCTGGCTATGTGGTCAAGACGGCCAGCACCCAGGAGCTCATCAACGGCGTGCGCGCGGTCGCCGAAGGCAAGCACTTCCTGTGCGCGGAGGCAACCGCGCGCATGCTGAACCGCTTTCTGCCGCGTGCGGACAGCTGCCCGCCGGTCAGCCTGTTGAGCCAGCGCGAGCGCGAGGTGCTGGTGTTGCTGGCCAATGGCAAGCGTGCGGCGGAGATGGCAGCCGAGATGGGGATCACCGTGTCGACGGTGGAGGTCCATCGGCGCCACCTGAAGGACAAGCTCGGCCTGCGCACGTCGGCCGACCTCACGCGCTATGCGATCCGTGAGGGCCTGGTTGCGCCCTGAGGGCGATGTACGCATTTCTTGGTAGTGGGGTCATCGTTGCTGTGAATGGAACGGAATGCGCAATTCCGTAACATCGGTTGCTACGCGCGTCGTGCCATTTCGAATGCACGCTGCAGCCGCCGCAAGGGACCCAGCCCATGAGCTTTGCCACGATGACCCTGAGAACACGCCTCGTCCTGGCCTTGCTGGCCGTGATGGCGGGTTTTGTTTCCATCGGCCTGGTCGCCCTCTTCGACCTCCGCGCCAGCATGGAAGAGGACCGCCGCGAACGCGTACGTGCGGTGACTGACAGTGCGATGGCAACCCTGAGCTATTTCCACTCGCTCCAGGCGGCAGGCGCCCTCGGCGAGGATGATGCCAAGCGCCAGGCGCTGGCCTCGCTGCGTGCCTTGCGTTTCGACGGCGACAACTACGTTTTCGTGGTCGATACCCGGTACGAGTTCAAGCTCAACCCGGCCAGGCCCGACATCGAGGGGACATCAGGGCGCGAACTGCGTGACCCGGGAGGCCGCGCCTTCGTGGTGGAGATGGTGGATGTGGCCTCGGGCAGTGCGCAAGGCGGCTTCGTCGACTACGTGTGGAACAAGCCGGGCGCTACCGCCCCGGTTGGCAAGGTGTCCTATGCGCGTCTGTTTGCGCCGTGGCAATGGGTCATCGGCGCAGGGGTGTACCAGGACGACGTCGCACAGGCGTTCCAGGACCAGGCGGTGAAGATCGGGCTGATTGGATTGCCCATCGTGCTTGCCATCGTTGCGATTTTCGGTCTCATCAGCCGCAGCATCTTTGGCCAGCTGGGCGGTGAGCCCGCGGCGGCGGTGTCGGTCGTGCAGCAGATCGCGCGTGGCGACCTGAGCGCGGCGGTTGCTCGGCCCGGCATGCGGGCCGGCAGCATGCTGCATGCCGTCGATGAGATGCGCGACAAGCTCGTGGGCATGCTCAGGGACATGACGCGCATGGCCCATGCGCTCGATGGCCGTGCACAACAGATTGCCAGCGCGGCTGGCCAGGTCGCAGCGGCGAGCGGGGATCAGGCGCAGGCCACGAGCACGACTGCGGCCGCACTGCAGCAGGTGACGGCGAGCATTGGCGCCGTGTCCGGGATTGCGGCGACGACCGAGCAGCACGCGGTTGGAACGGCCGAGCGTGCGGGTGAAGGAACTGCGGCGGTGATGCATGCGTCGGCCGAGGTGGAAAAGGTCGAGCGCCTGATTGCCTCGTCGGCCCAGAAGGTCGAGGGTCTCAAGGTACGCTCCGGCGAGATCGGCAGTGTCGCCGTCGTGATCAAGGAGATTGCCGAGCAGACCAACCTGCTCGCGCTCAACGCGGCGATCGAGGCCGCCCGCGCAGGCGAGCAGGGGCGTGGCTTTGCAGTGGTGGCCGATGAGGTGCGAAAGCTTGCGGAGCGGACCGCCGAGGCGACCACCCGCATCAGCCGGACGGTCGAAGCGGTGCAGCAGGAAACCGAGACCGTGGTCGTCACGATGCACGAGACGGTGCCGCAGGTGCAGGCGAGCCTCGTCAAGGTACGGGAAGTTGCCGGCATCCTGCAGACCATCCGCGGGCAGGCCGAGGACTCCCTCGCCAAGGCGCGCGACGTGGCGCTTGCGACGCGGGAGCAGGGGACGGCCGCCAACGAGATCGCGGCCAATGTCGAGCGTATCGCGGGCATGGCCGAGGAGGTGAGCCTCACCATGAGTGGCAATGCCGACGCGGCCCGAGAGATGCAGGACATGGCCGTTGAGCTGATGCGGTCGGTGCGCCGTTTCAGCCTGCCCTGAGTACGAGCGCATGCAGACGGGGCTCGGTGGGTCGGTGATGAAGCTGCTGCTGGTGGCGCCGCAGGGGGGCGTGCGGGCGCAGCTCGTGGATATGCTGGATGAGTTCTGTGGTGAGCTGTACGTCGTTGATCATGACGATGAAGCCTTGGCTGGCCTGCTGCCGGCGACGGCGGTGGGGCGGGCCAGACAGGGTGCGGTGTCCGCGCGCCACGGCGCATTCAGCCTCGAGCGCTGCGATCTGGTGCTGCTGTGCCTGGATGGATCAGGACTCGAGGGCGGACGCGCGCTGATCGAAGGTTTCCACGCGGCTGGCGGCGGCAATGCACCAGCCATCCTTGCCGTCGTTGGCGGGGATGATCTGGCCGATCGCGCTGCCTTGTTCCGCTGCGGGGTGGATGACTACGTCGCCGCGCCGCTGGTCCGGGAAGAGCTTCTCGCGCGCATCTTCAACCTGGTCGGCAGGCATCGTTCGTTGGACGATGCGCGGCGTGCCAGGCGCCAGGATTTCGATCGCGTCCTGCTGCAACTGGCACGCAGCGTCCTCCCGGGCAGTGGCCGCCTGCAGCAGGCGCTGGAAGAGATTGCTGGCCAGTCGGCGCGGGTGCTCGACGCGAAGGCTTCGATCTGGCTGCTGGATGCGGCGGGCCAGCTGCGTTGCGTGGCGCACGGCGGCACGGACGGCGAGAAAGCTTGCGAGTGTGCTTGCCCTGTGCTCGCCGACGTCGATTTCCCGGCTTACTTCGCGGCCTTGAGAGGCAGTCGCGTGTTGAGCGTGAACGATGCGGCCGTGCACCCGGCGACGCGGGAGCTGTCACGGGCGCATCTTGCCGCTCGCGACATCGTATCCCTGCTCGATACGCCGATCCGCCAGGGTGACCGCCTGCTGGGCGTGGTATGCCATGAGCAACTTCACTTGCCGCGGGTGTGGACGGTTGATGAGGAGGCGTTTGCGGCGGGTGTGGGCGAGCAGGTGGCGCGCGTGCTTGCGGCGCATGAGCACTGGTGCGCGAACCAGGAGCTGCATCTTGCCAAGCGCGTGATGCAGCTCGCCCCGGTGTCGATCATGATCACCGACGCACAGCGAACGATCGTGTTCGTGAACGAAGCATTCGAGCAGATGAGCGGCTATCTTGCCCACGAGGTGATGGGGCAGTCGCCGCGGATCCTGTCTTCGGGGATGCATGGCCCCGACTTCTACGAGGCGATGTGGCAGAGCATCGACCGCACCGGCTTCTGGCAAGGCGAGATCTGGGACCGGCGCAAGAGCGGGGAGCGCTACCCGAAGAGCCTGATGATCAAGCGGCTCTCGAATGGTCATGGCGAGACCTCCCATTACGTAGGCCTGGCCTTGGACGTTTCGGTGGAGCGTGCCCAGCAGAGCCAGATCGAGTTCCTCGCCTACCACGACAGCCTCACCGGCCTCGCCAACCGCAGCTTGTTTGCCGACCGCCTGCGCCAGGCGGTGGCACGCGCCGAGCGCAACGGATCGCGGGTGGCAGTGCTCTACCTGGACGTCGATCGCTTCAAGGTCATCAACGACTCCTTCGGCCATGAAGCGGGCGACCGCATGCTCAAGGAGGTCGCGCAACGCATCCACGCGTCGATCAGGGATGGCGACACGCTGTGCCGGCAGGGTGGCGATGAGTTTCTCGTCATCGTCGATGACGTGGTCGATGTCGACAGCCTGTCGTGCGTTGCACGCCGCATCCTGGATACGGTGAGCCTGAGCTTCGAGCATGAGGGGCGGGACTTTTCACCGACGCTGTCGATGGGGATCTCGATCTTTCCGGACGATGCCCGTGACGAGTCCGAACTGGTCAAGAATGCCGACATGGCCATGTACCAGGCCAAGGACAGCGGACGCAACCGTTACCAGTTCTTCACCGCCGAACTCAATCGCATCACGCGCCGCAAGGCCGAGATCGAGAGCAGCCTGCGCAGCGCGCTGGCAGTGAAGCAGGGCCTGTTCATGGTCTACCAGCCCAAGATCGCACTGGAGTCGGGCGCCTTGGTCGGCTTCGAGGCGCTGGTGCGCTGGTCGCCCTCGGCGGGGACGTTGGTGCCACCAGCGCTGTTCATCGAGATTGCCGAAGAGTCGCACCAGATCGTGGCGCTGGGCGATTGGATCATCGACATGGTGCTCGACCAGGTTGCGCACTGGCAGCGTGGGGGCTGCACGGTGCCGCCGGTCGCCATCAACGTGTCGCCCGTTCAGCTCAGGTATCCGGGCCTGGTGGAGCGCCTTGCCCATGCGTGTGATCGGGCCGGCGTCGACAGGCGGCTGATCGAGATCGAGATCACCGAGAGCGTTTTCGTCGGCGACATCGACGCCGCGCGCGGGCTGCTGCAGCAGGTCAAGGCTGCAGGGTTCAAGCTGACGCTGGACGATTTCGGCACCGGCTATTCCAGCTTCAGCTATATCGCGATGCTGCCCTTCGATGCGATCAAGGTCGATCGCTCCTTCGTCTCCAGGTTGGGCGAGAACCTCAAGGCCGCGTCGGTTCTCAAGGCGGTGATTGCACTTGCCAAGGAGCTTGGCCTCGAGCTGGTTGCCGAGGGCGTCGAGACCGAGGCTCAGGCAGCGTGGTTGCGCACTGCCGGGGCGGAGGTCGCGCAGGGGTACCACTTCGGCATCCCGGCCAAGGCAGCGGACCTGATCCTCTAGCCCCGCTGCCTGCGCCCGTGCGGGGCGAGACTCAGCCCTTTTCGCCCTTGGCCGCCAGATAGATCCCCACCAGCAGCAGGCTGAAGCCGACGAATTGCAGTGGCGCGAAGCCCTCGCCGAAGATGATGAAGGCCATCAGTGCGCTGCCGACCGGTTCGCCGAGCGTGACCACGGCGACGAAAGTGGCGGACACGTAGCGCAGCGACCAGTTGTAGGCGGTGTGGCCGAGCAGTTGCGGGCCGAGCGCCATCGCCAGCAGCACCAGCCAGGCGGTACCCGAGAGCGCGAACAGCTCGACCCCGCCTGCGCCGCTGGCCGCGAACAGGAACAGCGCTGCGGCGCCGTAGGCGAGCCAGATGTAGGCCGGCAGCCCGAGCCCGGCGCGCAGCCGGCGGCCGATCAGCAGGTAGGCGGAGAAGCACCAGCTGCCGACCAGCGCCAGCAGGTTGCCGAACATGGGGTCGCTGCCGGCGCCCGCGTTCTGGCTGTCGCTCCAGAAGATGAACAGGCTGCCGGCAAAGGACAGCGCGATGCCGCCGATCATCATGCGCGTGGGCGTCTCGCGGAAGATCAGGAAGGAGGCCAGGCCGATCCACAGCGGGTTGGTGGTGACGAGGGCGGTGCTGGATGCGACCGAGGTGTATTCCAGCGAGCTGATCCAGGTTGCGAAATGCAGGGCGAGGAAAAAGCCCGCCGCCAGCGCCATGCCGATCTGCCGGCGGGTGAGCCGCGCCAGTTCGCGGCGCGACTGCATCAGCGCGACCGGCGTGATGATCAATGCGGCGAGCCCGAGCCGCCAGGTCGCCACGGTGAGCGAGCTCACCCCTTCGGCCTGCGCCAGGCGGGCGAAGATGGCGCCGAAGGAGATCGCGGTGAGGCCAATGCCGAGGACGACGAAGGGGAGCCAGCGGGCGGGTTGGGTGGTTTGGGACATCGAGCTTGGGGCGTCGTTGGGGGTGTTGCGCTTGAGGGACAGAGTGCCCGGCCTTGTGCTGGTCGAGCTTTGGGCCGGTGTCGATGATCGCCGATCAGGCGTGGCCGCCCTCCAGATACGCCGCGCGCACCTCCGGACTCGCCAGCAGTTCCGCCCCCGTACCGGCGAGCGTGATCTCGCCGTGCTGCAGCACGTAGCCACGATCGGCTACACGCAGGGCCTGGTTGGCATTCTGTTCGACGAGCAGGATGGTCATGCCGTGGTCGCGGTTGAGCTCGCGGATGATCTGGAACACCTTGCGGATGTAGATCGGCGCCAGCCCGAGCGAGGGCTCGTCGAGCAGCAGCAGCTTGGGCCGGCTCATCAGTGCGCGGCCGATGGCGAGCATCTGCTGCTCGCCGCCCGACAGCGTGCCGGCGCGCTGCGACTTGCGCTCGTCGAGGATGGGGAACATTGCGAACACGCGCGCGATGTCGGCGTCGTAGTTGGCGGGGTCGGCGTGGGCCGTGCCCATCTGCAGGTTCTCGATCACCGTCATGCGCGGGAAGATGCGCCGGCCCTCGGGGACGAGGGCGATGCCGCGGCGGGCGATCTCGTGGGTATGGACGCGGGTGATGTCCTCGCCGTCGAACACGATGCGCCCGGCGCTGGCCTTGGGGTTGCCGAACAGGCTCATCATCAGCGTCGATTTGCCGGCGCCGTTGGCGCCGATCAGGGTGACGATCTCGCCGACCTGCACCTCGACGTCGATGCCGCGCAGTGCGTGGATGTGGCCGTAATGGGCGTGTACACCCTCCATCGTTAGCATCATGCTGCGGCCCCTCCCATCGCTTCTTCTTCCTCGTCTTCGCCCAGGTAGGCCTTGATCACCTCCGGGTCGTTGCGCACCGATTCGGGCGTGCCTTCGGCGATCTTGCGCCCGTAGCTGATCACGCCGATGTGGTCGGACACGTTCATCACCACGCTCATGTCGTGCTCGATGAGCAGGATGGCGATGCCCAGCTCGCCGCACAGGTAGAGCAGCAGCTCGTTCAGTTCCGCCGACTCGCGCGGGTTGAGGCCGGCCGCGGGCTCGTCCAGGCACAGCAGCACCGGGTCGACGCACAGCGCGCGCGCGATCTCGATGCGACGCTGAATGCCGTAGGGCAGGTCGCCCGCGGCGTCGTCGGCGAGGTGGGTGAGCTTGAGGCGCTCGAGCCACATCGCTGCGCGCTCCACCGCCTTGCGCTCGGCCGCACGGTAGCTCGGCAGCTTGAACAGGCCGGCGATCGAGAACATCGAGGCGCGTTGCAGCACGTTGTGCTGGGCGACGATGAGGTTCTCCAGCACCGTCATCTTCGGGAACAGGCGGATGTTCTGGAAGGTTCGCACCACCTGGGCGTCGCGCGCGACGCGGTGGCTGGGCAGCTTCTCCAGCAGCATTTCGCCGCGCGTTGGATGTGCCAGGCGCAGGGTGCCGGTCGTGGGCTTGTAGAAACCGGTGAGGCAGTTGAACAGCGTGGTCTTGCCGGCGCCGTTGGGGCCGATGATGCCGGTGATCTTGCCGGCCGGCACCTCCAGCGAAAGGTCGTCGATCGCGGTCAGGCCGCCGAAGCGCATGGTCAGGTTGCGCACCGAGAGCAGGGTGGCGGGCGTGTTCATTGCGCCACCTCCGTGCCGGCGGCGGCCGGCTTCGAACGCTGCAGGGGTTTCAGGCGTACCGTCGGTTCGCGGTGCGAGAGCAGGCCGCCCGGCTTCCAGACCATGATCAATACCATTGCGGCGCCGAACAGCAGCATGCGGTACTCGGCAAAATTGCGCCCGAACTCGGGGATCAGCACCAGCAGCGTGGCGGCCAGCACCACGCCCATCTGCGAGCCCATGCCGCCGAGCACGACGATGGCGAGGATGATCGCCGATTCGGTGAAGGTGAAGCTCTCGGGCGAGATGAAGCCCTGGCGCGCGGCAAAGAACACCCCGGCGAAGCCGCCCAGCATGGCGCCGATGGCGAAGGCCGAGAGCTTGATGTTGGTGGTGTTCATGCCCATCGCCTTGCACGCGATCTCGTCTTCGCGCAGGGCCTCCCAGGCCCGCCCCACGGGCAGCTTGCGCAGCCGCGACACGAAGGCGTGGGTGAGCAGGGCGAGCACCAGGATCAGGTAGTAGAGGAAGATCAGCCGGTGCATGGCCGAGAACTCCAGCCCGAAGAAGCTGGCGAAGCTGTGCCCGCCCTCGGGTGCGCTGCGGGTGAACTCGAGGCCGAAGAAGCTCGGCCGCGGGATCGAGCTGATGCCGTTGGGGCCGCCGGAGAACTCGGTCCAGTTCACCAGGATGACGCGGATGATCTCGCCGAAGCCGAGGGTGACGATGGCAAGGTAGTCGCCGCGCAGGCGCAGGATGGGGTAGCCGAGCAGGATGCCGAAGCTCGCTGCCAGCGCACCCGACACCGGCAGTGCCTCCCAGAAACCCCAGCCGTACTGGGTGGACAGCAGCGCGTAGGAGTAGGCGCCGACGGCGTAGAAGGCGACATAGCCGAGGTCGAGCAGTCCGGCCAGGCCCACCACGACGTTCAGCCCCCAGCCCAGCATCACGTAGATCAGCACCGTGGTGGCGATGTCGACCACGTAGCGGTTGTCGGAATACACGATCGGCAGTGCGATCGAGGCGCCGAGCGCGATCCAGCCCAGCACGTTGACCACGCGCTGTGCGCCGTGGGCGCGGTCGGCAGCGGTGGCGGTGCTGACCCGGTCGCGGGCGAGCTTGCGGTTGCGCATGTTGTCGATCGACCAGCGCAGCAGCAGGCGGCCGGCGAACACGGCGGCGACGGCGGCGACGAGCAGGCCGAAGCGGGTCTCGACCCCCAGCCGGCCGCCCACGTCGACGGTGGTGAGGCCGATCAGCGGCACGCCGAGGATGAGGCCGACGAAGGCCACCCAGCCGGCGTCGCGCAGACGCTCGGTGGGGGTCATCGCGTGACGGGCGAAGACGATGGCGCTCATCACACTTTCTCCACTTCAGGCCGGCCGAGCAGGCCGGAGGGGCGCAGCATCAGCACCAGGCACAGGATGCTGAAGGTGGCGACGTCCTTGTATTCCGCCCACAGGTAGGCCGCCCAGAAGGACTCGATGAGACCGATCAGCAAGCCGCCCAGCATGGCGCCCGGCAGCGAGCCGATGCCGCCCAGCACCGCGGCGGTAAAAGCCTTGATGCCGGCGAGGAAGCCGATGAAGAAATCCACCACGCCGTAATACACCGTGACCATTACCCCGGCGACCGCAGCCAGCGCCGCGCCGAGCATGAAGGTGAGCGAGATGGTGCGGTCCACATTGACGCCGAGCAATGAGGCCATGGTGCGGTCTTGCTCGCAGGCGCGTTGCTGGCGGCCGAAGGGGGTCTGCGTGATCATCCAGGTGAAGGCGATCATCAGCACCACGGTGGTGACGATGATCAGCATCTGGCTCCAGCCGATCTGTACGGTGAAGCCAGGGGCGTCCCACAGCACCACGCCGCCCTCGAGCACCGGCGGGATGGGTTTGACGCGTGCGCCCTGGGTGAGCTGCACGCTGTTCTGCAGGAAGATCGACATACCGATCGCCGAGATCAGCGGCGCCAGCCGGGTCGAGCCGCGCAGCGGGCGGTAGGCGGTGCGTTCCACCGCCCAGCCGTAGGCCGAGGTGAAGAAGATCGACACGATCAGCACGAAGGTCAGTGCGAGCGGGATCGAGGTCACGTCGGCGGCGGCAAGGATGGTGAAGGCGGTGACCGCGATGAACGCGCTCACCATGAAGATGTCGCCATGGGCGAAGTTGATCATGCCGATGATGCCGTACACCATCGTGTAGCCGATGGCGATCAGGCCGTACATGGCGCCGAGCGTGAGCCCGTTGATCAGTTGCTGGAGTGCGTAGGCCACGATGTCTCCTGCGGTGGCGGCGCACGACGGCCGACGGTGGTGGACCGTCGCCGTGCGCGGGGGATTCTTGTTTGCGCGGCCGGCGCGCAGTGTCAGGCGCGCGCCGGCCGGGTGTTGCGCTGCAGGGCGCGATTACTGCGCGTAGTCGTACTGGCCGCCCTGCCAGCGATAGACCACGAAGCCCGGCGCCTTCTGGTCGCCCTTGGCGTCGAAGGACAGCTCGCCGATCACGGTGTTGAAGCTGCCGCCACGCATCGCCTTCTCGAGGTCGGCGTACTTGGTGCTCTTGGCTGCCGTTGCGGCCTGCTCGAAGAGCTGGAAGGCAGCGTAGGCGTAGAGCACATAGCCTTCGGGCTCGACCTTGGCGGCGCGGAACTTCTCCACCACCGGGGCAGCGTCGGCGTTCTTGCGCGGGTCGGGCGAGAAGGTGAACAGCACCTTGTCCGCAGCCGGGCCGGCAGCGGTGACGAGCTCGGAGTTGGTCATGGTGTCGCCACCCATCACGGTCAGGTCGAGGCCGGCGGCCTGGGCCTGGCGCAGGATGAGCGCAACCTCGGTGTGGTAGCCGCCGTAGGCCATCACCTCGACGCCGGCCTGCTTGAGCTTGGTGACCAGGCCCGAGTAGTCCTTTTCGCCGGCAGTGATCGCCTCGCGCAGCGTGGGCTTGAGGCCCTTGCCTTCCATCGCCTTGGCCATCTCGTCGGCCAGGCCCTTGCCGTAGGCGCTCTTGTCGTCGACCACGGCGACCTTCTTGCCGGCGAACTTGTCGGCGATGTAGCTGCCCGCCACCATGCCCTGCTGGTCGTCACGGCCCATGATGCGGAAGATGTTGTCCAGGCCGCGCTCGGTCACTTGCGGGTTGGTCGACACCGTGGCCATCGGGATGTCGGCCTCGTTGTAGACCTCGGAGGCCGGGATGGTCGAGCTCGAGCACCAGTGGCCGTGCATGAAGACGATCTTGCGGTTGACCATGGTGTTGGCCACCGACACCGCTTGCTTGGGATCGCAGGCGTCGTCGCCGACTTCCAGCTTCAGCTTCTCGCCGAGCACGCCGCCGCGGGCGTTGATATCGGCGATGGCCATCTCCGCGCCCTTGCGGATCTGGTCGCCGGCCGAGGCGTACTGGCCGGTCATCGGGCCGGCGATGGCGACCGACAGGTCGGCCAGGGCCGCGTTGGAGAAGCCGCCGAGGGCGAGGACGGCGGTGGCGAGCAGGGTTTTTTTCATGAAACGTCTCCTTCGTGGCTGTGTGTCGTTTGCGATTGCTGCCTGGCCCAGCGTTGCAGGCCGTTGATGCGGGTTGCCACCGTACGGTGGCGTGTGCGCCCGGCAAAGGTAAGCGAATTTTTCAGTCTTGCCATCCGTGATGCCCCTAGCTGCGTGATGCCGGTCTGGATCGGGGCTCATCCGTACCGTGTTCTGGAGCCTGGTGCTAGGCACCCATGGCCATCAGGCTGGCGTTGCCGCCAGCTGCGGCGGTATTGATCGACAGTGTGCGCTCATGCACCAGGCGGCCGAGGTCGTAATCGGGCGTGGGGCGCAGCAGTTGCAGGATCGGGCCCTCAAGTGCCGCCAGGCGCTGCTGCAGCTCATTGGCGCCGCGGTCGTCGCCATCGAACAGCAGGGCGCCGATCGGTTGTTCGATCCAGTTGGCGTTCACCGCCACGGCGGGGCCAAGGTCCGACGGCAGCGCAGCCACGGTGCTGCGGGCGGCCGGGGTGTCAGCGAGCAGCAGCCGGTTGCCGCTGGCGAGTGCGGCCATGACCTGGTGCAGTACGGCCGCAGCGGTGTGCGCGACGCCGGCGATCAGGCCGCGCGCGGTAAAGCGCAGGCTGTCGTCCTCGCCGGTGGGGCCGGGCAGTGCCAGACGCAGGCCGCTGATGCGGCGGGCGCGGCAGGCGTCTGCGCGGTCGCGCAGTACGGTGAATTCGTCACCCTCCACGAGGCCACGACCAGCGCCGTCCAGCCAGGCGAGGAAGCCGTCGAGCGCGGTGTCGGCAGCGCGCGTCTCCTTGCCTTCGCTGACCGCGAGTGCGCCGTCGAGCAGCGCCGGACCCGGCGTGCGCGCCAGCAGGCGGTGCAGGTAGAGCGGCCCGCCAGCCTTCGGTCCGGTGCCCGACAGGCCTTCGCCACCAAAGGGTTGTACGCCCACGACGGCGCCGATGATGTTGCGGTTCACATAGAGGTTGCCGACGTGGGCGCTTGAGGCGATGCGCTCGACGGTCTCGTCGATGCGGGTGTGCACGCCCATGGTCAGGCCGTAGCCGCTGGCGTTGATGGCGTCGATCAGCCCATCCAGCGCGGCTGCACGGTAACGCAGTACGTGCAGGATGGGGCCGAACTGCTCGCGGCCGAGTTCGGACAGTGCGCCGATCTCGATGATCGTCGGCGCGACGAAGTTGCCGCGTGCGCAGTCCGCGGGCAGCGGCAGGCGGGTGACGCGTGCGCCGCGGCCCTGCATCGTCGCGACATGGGCTTCCAGCCCTGCGCGCGCCTCGGCATCGATTACCGGACCGATGTCGACCCGGACGTCGGCCGGGTCGCCCAGGCGCAGTTCGTCGAGTGCCCCGCGCAGCATGTGCAGTACGCCGTCGGCGATGTCGTCCTGCAGGCACAGCACGCGCAGTGCCGAGCAGCGCTGGCCGGCGGAGTCGAAGGCGGAGGCGAGCACGTCGGTGACCACCTGCTCGGGCAGGGCGGTGGAGTCCACGATCAGGGCGTTCTGGCCGCCGGTCTCGGCGATCAGCGGCACGTTGCCGCCGCGTTCGGCGAGCTTGCGGTTGATGAGCGCTGCCACCTCGGTGGAGCCGGTGAACATCACGCCGCACACGCGTGCGTCCGCCACCAGCGCGGCGCCGACGGTCTCGCCGCGCCCGGGCAGCAGCTGCAGCGCCGCGGCCGGTACGCCGGCCTCGTGCAGCAGGCGCACCGCGTAGGCGGCGATCAGCGGTGTCTGTTCGGCGGGCTTGGCGAGCACCGGGTTGCCGGCGGCGAGCGCGGCCGACACCTGGCCGGTGAAGATGGCAAGCGGGAAATTCCACGGGCTGATGCACAGCACCGGCCCGAGCGGGATGTGGCTGGCAGCGTCGAAGCCGCGTGCCTGCTGGGCGTAGTAGCGCAGGAAATCGACCGCCTCGCGCAGTTCGGCCACGGCGTTGGCCCAGGACTTGCCAGCCTCGCGCACTGCCAGTGCGATCAGGGTGTCGGCATCGCGCTCGAACAGTTCAGCGGCAGTCTGAAGTCGTGTGCAGCGCATGGCCGCCGGTTGGGCCGCCCAGTCGGGTGCGGCGGCACTGGCGGCGGCCAGGGCGCGCTCGATGTCCGCGGCGGTGGCCTCGGCGACACCGCCGACTGTTTCGCTGCGATTGGCCGGGTTGGTGACCGGCTGCACCTCGGCGGGCACGGCAACGCTGCCGGCAACGATCGGGCCGGCTGCGAAGGGCATGCTGCGCGAGGCCTCGATTGCAGCGGCGATGCGCGCGCGCACCGGCTCGCTGGCGAGGTCGATGCCCGCGGAGTTGGTGCGCAGCGCACCGAACAGATCACAAGGCAGCGGGATGCGCGGGTGCGGCGCACCGGCGAGCGCTGCGGCCTGCTCGACCGGGTCGGCGATCAGCTCCTCGACTGCCACGCGCTCATCGACGATGCGATTGACGAAGCTGGTGTTGGCACCGTTCTCGAGCAGGCGACGCACGAGGTAGGCGAGCAGGGTCTCGTGGCTGCCCACCGGGGCGTAGATGCGCACCATGCGGTGACGGCCGGGCTGGCCGACGAGCTGGTCGTAGAGCGGTTCGCCCATGCCGTGCAGGCACTGGAACTCGTAGTCGCCAGGTTGCCAGGCACGGCCGTCGGCGGCGGCGAGGTGGAAGATGGCCGCCAGCGAGTGGGCATTGTGGGTGGCGAACTGAGGGTAGATCGCGTCGCGTGCGGCGAGCAGCTTCTGCGCGCAGGCGAGGTAGGCGACGTCGGTGTAGACCTTGCGCGTATAGACCGGGTACCCGGCCAGGCCGTCGATCTGCGCGCGCTTGATCTCGGCGTCCCAGTAAGCGCCCTTGACCAAGCGCACCATCATGCGCTGGCCGCTGCGCCGTGCGAGGTCGATCACGAAGTCGAGCACGAAGGGCGCGCGCTTCTGGTAGGCCTGCACGACGAAGCCCAGCCCGCTCCAGCCGGCGAGTGCGTCGTCGGTAGCAAGCGCTTCGAGCAGGTCGAGCGAGATGTCCAGGCGGTCGGCCTCTTCGGCGTCGATGTTGAGGCCGATGTCGTAGCCTTTGGCGAGCAGGCACAGCGCCTTCAGTCGGGGCAGCAGATCGCCCAGCACGCGTTCGCGTTGCGACCAGGTGTAGCGCGGATGCAGGGCGGAGAGCTTGACCGAGATGCCGTTGCCGTCGACCACGCCACGGCCCTTGGAGGCCTGGCCGATGGCATGGATGGCGCGCTCGTAGTCCTTGAAGTAGCGCTCGGCGTCGGCGGCCGTCATGGCGGCCTCGCCCAGCATGTCGAAGGAGTAGCGGTAGCCCTGTTTCTCGTGTTCGCGGCCGCGCTTCAAGGCCTCGTCGATGTCGCGGCCGGTGACGAACTGTTCGCCCAGCATGCGCATCGCCAGGTCCATGCCCTTGCGGATCAGTGGCTCACCGCCGCGCGCCACCAGGCGGGTGAGCGCTGCGGACAGACCTTGCTCGCTGCTGGTCGATACCAGCCGGCCTGTGATCAGCAGGCCCCAGGTCGCGGCATTGACGAACAGCGAGGGGCTGTTGCCAATGTGCGCGCGCCAGTCGCCGTCGGCGAGCTTGTCGCGGATCAGGCGGTCGGCGGTGGCCTTGTCGGGCACGCGCAGCAGGGCTTCGGCCAGGCACATCAGTGCCACGCCTTCCTGGCTGGAGAGCGAGAACTCCTTCATCAGGGCGTCGACGCCGGACGAGCGCGTACGCGTGGCGCGCAGGCCGGTGACGAGGTCGTGGGCGAGCGTATGCACCGGCTCGCGCAGCGTGTCGGGGAGACGTGCGGCGGCGATCAGGGCAGGCACGCAGATCGGTTCCGGCTGGCGCCAGGCGGCATCGATCCGTTCGCGCAGCGCACTGCGCCGGGTCGCGGGCAGGGCCGCGGCAGCGCACGATTCGGGAGCCAGCTGGGGGGGCGACGAGGGCAGCGAGGTCACGGCCGGATACTCCTGGGAAGGCGTCCGTATGGGGTGGGGAGGGGCGTTCGGGAGCCCGTTGAGCTGGAGCGAATTTTTTGCCAAAAACAAAAGTTAATGGCTCCAAAATTTGCATTTATAAAGTCATAATTCCCGTTTCAACCAGCCGATGCAGGCGAATAGTCTGCTGCACTGCAATGGATCGTATCGATCAGAAGATCCTCGTCGAACTACAGGCCGATGCGCGCCTGTCGATCGTCGAGCTGTCACGCCGCGTGGGGCTGACGAAGACGCCTTGTGCCGAGCGCGTGCGCAGGCTGGAGAAGGCGGGGGTGATCCGCGGCTACCACGCCGACCTCGACCCCGATGCGGTGGGTGCTGGCCATATAGTCGTTGTCCAGGTCCTGTTGACCAGCACCGCCGAGCTGGATCTGCGCCGCTTCAACGACGCGGTCCGGCGCATTCCGGAGATCGAGTCCTGCCACATGATCGCGGGCGATTTCGACTACCTGCTCAAGGTGCGCACCCGTGACATCAACGAATACCGCCGGGTGATGGGCGACCAGATCTCGGGGCTGCCGTGCGTCAAGCAGACGCATACCTACGTGGTGATGGAGGTGGTGAAGGACGAGCGCAACCTGCCGGTGCGCCCTTCGTCCTGAGCGAGGCCGATGCGGCGGGATTTTCGCGCGCCGGGCCGGGCTGCGTGCAGGCGGTGTGCGGGGGGCTTGGTGTAACATTCCGGCCAAAGCTTTCGCCCCTGCCACCCGGCAGCCGGCCCTCCCGAGAGACACCATGGTCCCGCACCTCACCACCGCACTCACCGGCCCTCTGCTCGAGCTCGAGCGCCAGTTCCTCGACAATGCCTGCGACATCGAGAAGTGGTTCCGTACCCAGTGGCAGGATCACATGCCCCCCTTCTACGGCTCCACCGATCTGCGCAACTCCGGCTTCAAGCTCGCGCCGGTCGACCTCAACCTGTTTCCGGGTGGCTTCAACAACCTCAACGATGCCTTCATGCCCTTGTGCGTGCAGGCGGCGCAGGCCGCGATCGAGCGTATCTGCCCGGATGCAGGCAAGCTGCTGCTGATCCCCGAGAACCACACCCGCAACCAGTTCTACCTGCAGAACGTCGCCAAGCTGGTGTCCATCCTGCGCCTGACCGGGCTCGATGTGCGCATTGGCAGTCTGCTGCCCGAGATTGCAGAGCCGACCGTGCTCGAGCTGACCAATGGCGCCACCCTGACGCTGGAGCCGCTGCGTCGCCGTGGCGGCCGCGTTGGCCTGGACAACTTCGAACCGTGCGCGGTGCTGCTCAACAATGACCTGTCGGCCGGTGTCCCCGACGTGCTCAAGGGGCTCGACGAGCAGTGGCTGATCCCGCCGCTGCACGCAGGCTGGCACTCGCGCCGCAAGTCCAGGCATGCAGCCGCCTATGACCGTGTGGCGCGCGCCTTCGCGGAAGAGATCGGCATCGACCCCTGGCGCATCAACCCCGAGTTCGGCGTGTGCGGGCAGATCAACTTCCAGGAGCGTACCGGCGAGGAGTGCCTGGCGGCCCAGGTCGATTCGCTGCTCACCCGCATCCGCGCCAAGTACAAGGAATATGGCGTGACCGACCAGCCCTTCGTGGTCGTCAAGGCCGATGCCGGCACCTACGGCATGGGCGTGATGACGGTGAAGGATGCGTCCGAAGTCGTTGGCCTCAACCGCCGCCAGCGCAACAAGATGGCGGTGGTCAAGGAGGGGCTGCAGGTGCACGAGGTGATCATCCAGGAGGGCGTGCACACCTTCGAGACGGTGGAGGACGGGGTCGCCGAACCGGTGGTCTACATGATGGACCACTACGTGGTGGGCGGCTTCTACAGGGTGCATACGGAGCGTGGCCGCGACGAGAACCTCAACGCCCCTGGGATGCACTTCAAGCCGTTGGCGTTCGAGACCTGCTGCACCCTGCCCGACGCTGCCCAGGGGCCTGACGCTCCGCCGAATCGTTTTTATGCCTACGGCGTGGTCGCCCGCCTGGCGCTGCTGGCTGCCTCGGTGGAGATCGAGGAGACCGCGCCGGTGGAGGAGGAAGTGCTGGCCGTGTGATGCTCCCTGGCCCTGTAGGAGCGGCGTCAGCCGCGAGCCTTTCGGCCTGGCTCCGGCTGGCCGCGTCGCCTTCAGAACCTCGCGGCTTGTGCCGCTCCTACAGGGGGCGAGCGGCGCGTCGCGCAATCGATCGCGACGCTTGCCGCATCTGCAGCCCGTCGACGGGCAGTGAATGGAACCTGTGATCAAGTCATGACCCGCAAGCTCAAGCTCCTCTTCATCCTCGACCCGCTCGAGGGTCTCAAGGCCTACAAGGATTCCAGCGTTGCGATGATGCGCGCAGCGGTCAGCCGTGGGCACGAGGTGTGGTCCGTGCAGCGCGCCGGACTGGCCTGGCGCGACGGCGTGGTGCTCGGCACCGGCTGCGTGCCGCTCGAAGTCTTCGAGGACGATGCCGCCTGGTACCGCGCCGGGCCGGCCAGGGCACTGCCGCTGGCCGCCTTCGATGCGGTGATGATGCGCCAGGACCCGCCCTTCGACTTCGAGTACGTCACCGCCACCTGGTTGCTGGAGGATGCGATGCAGGCTGGTGTGCGCGTCTTCAACAACCCGCGCGCGATCCGTGACCATTCCGAGAAGCTGGCGATCACCGAGTTCACCCAGTTCATGGCGACTTCGCTGGTCGCGCGCGATGCAGCGGACATCAACGCCTTCATCGACGAGCTCGGCGATGTCATCCTGAAACCGCTCGATGGCATGGGGGGAAGCCAGATCTTCCGCGTGCGCAAGGACGACCCCAACCGCAACGTCATCATTGAGACGCTGACCGGGAACGGTGCGCGCACCATCATGGCGCAGCGCTACCTGGCGCAGATCGCCGATGGTGACAAGCGCGTGCTGATCATCGGCGGCGAGGTCGTGCCCTTCGCACTGGCGCGCATCCCGCAGGCAGGGGAGACGCGCGGCAATCTTGCCGCGGGCGGGCGCGGAGTGGCGATGGCGCTCACCGCGCGCGAGCGTGAGATCGCCGAGTACCTGGCACCGATCCTGTGGCAGCGCGGCCTGCTCATCGTCGGCCTGGATGTCATCGGCGGCCACCTCACCGAGATCAACGTCACCAGCCCGACCTGCATGGTCGAGATTGCCGCCCAGCAGGGCTTCGACGTTGCCGGACTGGTCATCGACAAGCTGGAGCAGGCGTGCGCTTCCTGAGCTCGGGAAATAGGGGACAGACCCCAATTTTGAGGAGATTGGGGGCTGTTCCCTATTTCCCTCTTGCATGCGCGCTGCTGGTGCTGCTGTCGCTGGCCGCTTGTTCGCGGTCGGAGGTGTTCCGCCACGAGGCTTTCGTGTTCGGCACGCGGGTCGATGTCGCGGTGTATGGCAAGGACCAAGCCGAGGCCGACGCGGCGGCGGCGGCGGTGCTGCGCGAGTTCGACCGCCTGCATCGTGCCTACCACGCCTGGGAGCCGTCGGAGCTCACGGCGCTCAACGCAGCCATTGCGCGCGGCGAGGCGGCGGAGGTGTCGGACGAGCTGGCCGCGCTGCTCAAGGACGCGCAGCACATCGCTGCCGTGGGTGACGAGTTGTTCGATCCCGCGCTTGGCGCGCTGGTCGCGCTGTGGGGCTTCCATACCGACACCTTCGTGCCCACGCGTCCCGATCCGGACAAGCTGCAGGCCCTGCTTGCGGCGCGGCCGCGCATGGCCGACCTGGTGATCGAAGGCAATCGCGTCGAGAGCCGCAATCCGGCGGTGCAGATCGACCTCGGCGGCTATGCCAAGGGCTATGCGCTCGACCGCGCGGCGGCCATCCTGCGCGAAAAGGGCGTGGCCAATGCGCTCATCAACATCGGCGGCAACGTGATGGCACTCGGGCGCAAGGGTGACCAGCCGTGGCGCGTCGGCATCCAGCATCCGCGCGAACCGGCGCCGATCGCGACCTTGCCGCTCTACGACGGCGAGGCGGTGGGCACCTCGGGCGACTACCAGCGCTTCTTCGAACTCGACGGCGAGCGTTATGCTCATCTGCTCGACCCGCGCACTGGCCAGCCTGCGCGTGGCACGCAGTCGCTCACCATCCTGATCACGGCGCAGCCCAATGCCGGCACGCTCTCCGACGGGCCGAGCAAGCCTGCCTATCTCGCTGGCGACCAATGGCGAGAACATACGCGCCGTTTTGGTATCGAACACGTGCTGCGCATCGCCGAGGACGGCAGCGTCGAGGTCACGCGGGCATTGCGCGCCCGCTTGCAGTTCGTCGGTTCGGTGGCGCCAAAGCTCATCGATTGAACCAAGAAGAGGGGAGGGAGGAAAAATGACTGCACAAACCGCATGGCTGGTCGCCATCTTTGCCGTGGTGATCACGGGCGTCGTCGGCTTCTTCGTCGGCCGCCAGTTCGGCGCCGGCAAGGCGCGTATCGAGGAGCTCGAGTCCGAGGTCGCGCGTCAGAAGGGCGAGATCGAGGCCTACCGCCAGGAGGTCGCCACCCATTTCGACAAGACGGCGACCCTGTTCGTGTCGATGGCGGGCTCCTACAAGGAATTGTTCGAGCACCTGTCCTCGGGCTACGAGAAGCTGTCCTCGGGTTCGGCGCGCGAGCTGTTCCAGCAGCGCGTGGACGCATTGCTGGTGGGCAATGACCGTGACGGTGGCAGCGAAAAGCTGCTGGCTGCTACCGGCCTGGCCGCGGCGGCCGGTGCTGCAGGTGTGGCAGCGGCCAGTGTGCAGACAGGCGAGGCGGCATCGGCCGCGCCTGACGAGGGCTCCGCCCCGGCTACAGCCGTTGCCGAAGATGCCGAGCCGGTGCCGGTCACCGACGGTGCTGACGAGCTTGCAACTCCGGACCCGAGCGTGCAGCCCGCTGCGGCGGCGTCGTCTGCGGGCGAGCGCGCTGACGACGGCGTGCCGATGGTGGCGGCCGATGTACCTGCCGAGTCGGCGGAGACGGACACGACGGCGGAAGCAAAGCCGGACGCGCAGGCCGAAGCGTCTGCACTCGCCGACGATCCGCTCGCCGAGGAGGTCGTCGGTCATCATGCCGAGCTGCGGCGCGAGGACGTGAAGTAGCCGAGGATCGAGTACGCCCACTCAGGGGGCAAGGGCGTAGGCTGGCCTTGCCCCCTGAGTGGGCGCGTGGCATCCAGCGCGGGTTGCCGGCCGTGAACTTTGGCGGCGCCCTTGCGTCTGAGCGCACATGCTGTCTCTTGCGCGCATCCTGCTTGCCGGACTGTTCGCCGCCTTCGTGCTGGGCGGCTGCAGCGTTCGCATGGCGTATTCCCAGCTCGACTGGCTGGTGCCCTGGTACCTGCGCGACTATGTGATGCTTGATGCCGGCCAGCGCAACCTGCTCGACCGCCAACTGTCGGCGCGTCTCGACTGGCATTGCCGCACCCATCTCGCCGAGTACGCCGCCACGCTGCGCGAGGCGCAAACCACGCTGGCTGCAGACCGTATTGGCAGCAGCGACCTGTTGCCCTATCTCGCGCGTGGCGAGGGGTGGTGGCGGGAGATCCTTGCCGCGCTCGAGGACGATGCCCGCGTGCTGCTGCCGGCGCTGTCCGACGAGCAGGTCGATGAGTTGCAGCAGGCCTTCGAGCGTCGTCAGCGCGAGGCGCGCAAGGAATTCCTCGGCGGTGACGCCGCCGCCCAGCGCGAGGCTCGCATCGCACGCATGGAGAAGCGCTTGCAGCGCTGGTTCGGGCGCCTGACCACCGAGCAGCGCGTGCTGATCGGCGTCTGGAGCGATGCCCTCGAGCCGACGACCGAGGCCTGGCTGGACGAGCGTGCGCGCTGGCAGGCGGACGTGCTCGACGCGCTCCGCGTACGGGCAGATGGGGCAGCGTTCGCACCACGGGTCGCCGCCTTCATGGCGCCCGTGCAGGACGAGCCCACGCCAGGTTATCGCGCGCGACAGGCGCACAACCGGGATCGCAGCCTCGTCTTGCTTGCCGAGGTGTTCAATACGGCCACGCCGGCTCAGCGCCAGCGGCTGCAGCGTGAGCTCGAAGGGCTTGCGGCGCAGTTCGAGCGCCTGGCATGCGCAGCGCCGCAGGCCGCCGCGGGTTGAGCCGAGCGCGGCGATGCAGCTTCGGTGCCGCGCTCGCCTTTAGGGATCGCCCGGTCGATAATCGCGGGTTCTGATTCTGGCGACTACGCATGCAAAAGACCGAACTCGACCGTCTCGCCATTGGCATGATGGTGCTGTTCTGCACGATCTGGGGTGTGCAGCAGGTGGCGATCAAGCTCGCCAGCACGGGCATCTCACCGGTATGGCAGGCCGGACTGCGCTCGATCGGGGCGACGGTGATCGTGCTGTTGTGGGCCCACCTGCGCGGGGTGCGACTGGGGGAGCGGGACGGCACGCTGGTGCCGGGTGTGCTCGCCGGACTGCTGTTCGCCGCCGAGTTTGCGTTGATTTTCCTCGGGCTGGAGTACACAACGGCCTCGCGCGGGGTCATCTTCCTCTACACAGCACCCTTCTTCGTCGCCCTCGGCGCGGTCTGGCTGCTGCCGCAGGAACACATGCGCCGGGCGCAGTGGGTGGGCATGGCGCTGGCGTTCGGCGGTATTCTGGTGCTGTTCGGCGAGCATCTGTTCATGCCCACCGACCGCGCCTGGATCGGTGACCTGATGATCATGCTGGCGGCGGTGTTCTGGGCCGCGACCACGTTGACCGTCAAGGCCAGCGCATTGGCGCGGGTGTCGGCTGAAAAGACCCTGCTGTACCAGCTTGCGGTGTCGGCGCTGGTGCTGCCGCTGCTTTCGGTCGCGCTCGGCGAGCCCGGCGTGTTCGCGCCGACGCCGCTGGTGTGGGCGAGCCTGTTCTTCCAGACCTTCATCGTTGCCGGGATGTCCTACCTGGGCTGGTTCTGGCTGGTGCGCCAGTATCCGGCAACGCGGCTGTCGTCCTTTTCCTTCCTGACACCGGTGATGGGCGTGCTCGCGGGCGGGCTGCTGCTGGGCGAGGCGATGACACCTGCCGTGTTCGGTGCGCTTTTCCTCGTGGGGGCGGGCATCTGGGTGGCGAACCGGCCACGTTGATGTTCTATAGTGGCGGAGCCAATCAACGGAGTCAGCGCCATGCCCCGCCCCGCCGTCGAGTTCTGGTTCGAGTTCGCCAGCACCTATTCCTACTTGTCTGTGATGCGCATTGAGCGTGTGGCCGAGGCCGCTGGCGTGGAGGTGGCATGGAAGCCCTTCCTGCTCGGGCCGGTGTTTCTCGCCCTGGGCTGGAACGATTCGCCCTTCAATATCTACCCCCCCAAGGGGCGCTACATGTGGCGCGACCTCGAACGGCTGGCGATGAAGGAGGGCTTGCCCTTCCATCGCCCCAGCCGTTTCCCGCGCAATGGCCTACTGGCGGCGCGGGTCGCGCTGGTCGGGGTCGAGGCCGGCTGGGTCGCGCCTTTCGCACGCGCAGTGATGACGGCCAATTTCGCCGAGGACCGCGAGATCGGCGAAGCGGCCGTGATCGAGGACATCCTGCGCGCGCTCGGCCTGCCAGCCGATGAAGTCATGGCGCGAGCCCAGGCCGATGCCAACAAGCTGGCGCTGCGTTGCCAGACCGAGCGCGCGGCCGAACTGGGCTTGTTTGGTGCGCCGAGCTTTCGCGTCGGCGAGGAGCTGTTCTGGGGCAACGACCGCCTCGAGGACGCGCTGGCATGGGCGTGCGCCGGAGCGGCCTGAGGTACTTGCTACTTCTTCTTCTGCGCCTGTTCTTCCTCGTAACGCCGCTGGCGTTCCTCGTAGCGGTCGCGGTCGCGTTCGGCTTGCTGCGCGCGGCGGGAGGCCTCCTCGGCAGTGCGCTGGCGCGCTGCATCGCGTTCGGCATCGGCGGCAGCGCGTCGGCGGACCGCGTCGGCCGCAGCCTCCTCGCTACGCGTCTCGCGCTCGGCGCGAATGCGTTCGCTCTCCGGCGATGGGGCGATGCGGGCATCCGGGCTGGGTGGGGTGGGCTGGAGCGCCGGCAGTTGCGGCAGCGCTGTCGGCGCTTCGGGCGATTGCATGCTGCCAACGGCAGTCGGCCGCGCGCCTTCGGCAAGCAGCGCTTCTGCCGTGCGCTGGCGTTCGGCCAGGGTCAGGCGGCGTGCCTCGGCTTCTACGGCGCGGGCGCGCTGGATGGTCTCGAGGCGCTCCTTGCGCGCCTGGTCGATGCAGCGATTGACCAGAAAACGCTCGTAGCAGGCCGCCTCGGCGGTGGCGAAGCGGGCTTCGGCCTCTGCGCGCAGGGCCTTGCCTTCTGCCTCCAGGGCGCCGATGCGGGCGCGATCGGCGGTGCGCCGGGCATCGTCGGCCGGCGTCTGGGCGAGGGCGGACAGGGTGGTGGTGCCGAGCAGAGCGGCGAACAGGGCTCGGCGGAGGGTGGAGCGGAGCTCGGGCTTGAGCGTGCAGCGAGCGGGCAGGGTGAGGTGAGTCATGCGCACGGTGTTCCTGAGAGGATTCGGCTGGCGCGTAGAATAGCGCCTTTGCAACTGCCCGCGGCCCCGAAGCCGTGTATCCGTTCGTGATCAGTCTTCGCAATCTGCGCCTCGCTCGCGGCGCCAAGGTCCTCATCGAGGCCGCTACGCTGCAGATCCACCCCGGCTGGAAGGTCGGCCTCACCGGTGCCAATGGCAGCGGTAAATCCAGCCTGTTCGCCATGTTGCGCGACCAGCTCCACCCCGACCAGGGCGACCTCGACATGCCGCCGGGCTGGGTGATCGCCCACGTCGCGCAGGAAACGCCCGGTCTTGCACAGCCGGCAATCGACTACGTGCTCGATGGCGACGCCGAATTGCGGCGGATCGAGGCCGAGTTGGCCGCGGCCGAGGCGGCCCACGACGGGTCGCATATCGGTGAGCTGCATGCGCGCTTGCACGAGATCGGGGGCTATTCGGCGCGCGCGCGCGCGGCGGCGCTGCTCGATGGCCTGGGTTTCCTGCAGTCCGATATCGAGCGTCCGGTCGCGGACTTCTCCGGCGGCTGGCGCATGCGTCTTAACCTGGCGCAGGCGCTGATGTGCCGCTCCGACCTGCTGCTGCTCGACGAGCCCACCAACCACCTCGACCTCGATGCCGTGATCTGGCTGGAGGCGTGGTTGCGCGATTACCGCGGTACCTTGCTGCTCATTTCTCACGATCGCGAGTTCCTCGACGCCTGCGTCACCCATATCGCCCACATCGAACAGCAGAAGCTCGCGCTCTACACCGGCGGCTACTCCGACTTCGAGCGCCAGCGCGGCGAGCGCCTGATCCAGCAGCAGGCGATGTTCGAGAAGCAGCAGCGCGACATCGCGCATATGGAGGACTACATCCGCCGTTTCCGCGCCAAGGCCACCAAGGCGCGCCAGGCGCAGAGCCGGATCAAGGCGCTGGAGCGCATGGAGCGCATCGCCGCGGCGCATGTGGACACGCCCTTCAGCTTTGCCTTCCGTGACGCGCCGCCGGCGCCCGATCCGCTGCTGCAGATCGAGGACGGTGCGGTGGGCTACGGCGACAAGACCGTGCTCGAGCGCATTACGCTGACCCTGCGCCCGGGCGAGCGCGTCGGTCTGCTGGGGCGCAACGGTGCGGGCAAGTCGACCCTGATCAAGCTGCTGGCACATGAACTGCAACTGGCCGGTGGCCGCCGCCTGGAGGGCAAAGGCCTCGCTACCGGCTACTTCGCCCAGCATCAACTGGAAACGCTGCGCCCGGACGAGTCGGCGCTGCAGCACATGGTCCGCCTCGATCCGCAGACGCGCGAGCAGGAGTTGCGCGACTACCTCGGCGGTTTCGACTTCCGCGGCGATGGTGTAGGCGGCACCTCCACTCCGGCGACCACGCCTTGCGGCCCGTTTTCGGGCGGCGAGAAATCAAGACTCGCGCTCGCGCTGCTGATCTGGCAGCGACCCAATCTGCTGCTGCTCGACGAGCCCACCAACCATCTCGACCTCGAGATGCGCCACGCGCTGACCATGGCGCTGCAGGACTATGAGGGGGCGATGGTGCTGGTCTCGCACGACCGTGCGCTGCTGCGCGCCACCTGCGACCGCTTCCTGCTGGTCGATGGCGGATGCATCCAGCCCTTCGACGGCGACCTCGACGACTACCGCGACTGGCTCGCAAGCCGTCGCGCCGAGGTTGCCGCCGCAGCGGCTTGTCCCGACCAGGCCGCCGACAAAGCGGCGCGCAAGGCCGACCGCGCGCAGGCTGCGGCCGACCGCCAGGCGCGGCTGGCGGCGCGCCGCCCGCTGGTAAAGGAAGTGGAGCAGATCGACAAGCGCCTGACCGCGTGGAACAAGGAAAAGGCGGAGATCGATGCGAAGCTTGCCGATCCGGCGCTCTACACCGGCCCGCAGGCAGGCGAGGTGCCGGCCCTCAACAAGCGTCAGGCGGAGCTTGCCGAGCGCATCGAGGAGGCCGAGCTGCGCTGGCTGGAGCTCAACGAGGCCCTGGAGGCGATCCCGGCCGATTGAGGCGCGGCACCGATCATTGCGGCAGCCAGCGTACCGGGTCGATCTGCCAGCTTTCGAAGTCCTCGTGGCCGACAATGCGGTCCTGCGAACGGCGCAGGTCGATGTTCTGCGGCTTGAGGTAGTGTCCGGCGGTGTGAAAGATCACCTTGACCACAGGCTGCATCGGCTTGTCGTCGTTCTGCGACTGAACCACCGCCAGGCGGCGGCTCTCCAGCCGCACCAGGGCGCCGGTGGGATAGATGCCGACCGAGCGGATGAAGGCCTTGACCATGTCGGGCTTGAAGTGGCCGTCGGTCCAAGTCAGCAGCTTGCGCAGCGCCTCGGTGGGCGCCATGCCCTTGTGATAGACGCGGTTCGAGGTGATGGCGTCGTACACATCGACGATCGAACCCATCTGGCCGTAGAGGCTGATCTCGTCGCCGCGCAGCTTGTTCGGGTAGCCGCTGCCGTCGAAGCGCTCGTGGTGCTGGGCAGCGACGTCGAGGGCGATCTGGCTGATGCCGGGCGAGGCCTGCAGGATGATCTTGCTCTGCACGACGTGGCTCTTCATCTTGTCGAATTCGGCGTCGGTGAGCTTTGCCGGTTTGTTGAGAATCTCGTCGGGCACCTTGGCCTTGCCCACGTCGTGCAGCAGGGCGCCGATCGCGATCTCCCGGATCGTCGGGCGATCGAGTCCGAGGGTGCGGGCGAATGCGACCATCAGCGCACACACCGAAACCGAGTGCTGGAAGGTGTAGGCGTCGTGTTCCTTGAGGCGGGCCAGAGGCGCGAGGGCGTCGGGTTCGCAGAAGATGGAGTCGACGATGCGCTCGACCAGCGGCTCGATCTTCTCGAGCTCGATCTGCTTGCCGAGGCGGATGTCGGTCATCATGTCGCGCACGATGAGGTTGGCTTCGCCCTTGAGCGCGCGTGCGCGTTCGAACTCGCTGCCGGACTTGCGCGCGGTGGCGACGACGGGGGCCGGGGCGGCCTCTGGTTGCGGTGCTTCAGGCCTTGCAGGGGCCGCCTCGACAGCCGGTGGTTCGACCGCGACGACCGCTTCGGGGTCAATGCCGCGCTTGATGTCGATGAGGATTTCCTGGACCCCGGTCTCGCGCACGCGGCGTACCGTCTCCTCGTCGCCGACGAGAAAGCTGTTGCGCAGGAAATTGTGCTCCAGCCAGCTGCACTTGAGGTCGTGGATGTACACGCCCGGCTTCAGGCTGGAGATGGGGATGGGCTTGATCACGTCATCGCGTCCGCGCGAGTTCTTGTGTCCCGGATTATCCAATACGGGCATGCGTTATGGCACTGGTCCGCAGGGCCCCGGTCGAGGAGTATTGCACGGACACCTTGCGGTCGGCTTGCGATTCGTGACCGGCCGACGTCCCCGTGGCCACACACTGCTAGAATCCCGGATTTCCCGAACCTGTTAGCTGGAGTGCGTGGTGCGTATCGTCTGTCTCGACCTCGAAGGTGTGCTCGTCCCCGAAATCTGGATCGAATTCGCCGAACGTACCGGCATCCCCGAGTTGCGCCGTACGACTCGCGATGAGCCCAACTACGACACCTTGATGAAGTACCGCCTGGACATCCTGGCGCAGAAGAAGCTCGGCCTGCCCGATATCCAGGAGGTCATCGCCAGCATGGGGCCGATGGAGGGGGCGCGTGCCTTTCTCGACGACCTGCGTGACGCCTATCAGGTGGTGATCCTGTCCGACACCTTCTACGAGTTTGCCAAGCCGCTGATGAAGCAGCTCGGCCTGCCCACGCTGTTCTGCCACAGCCTGGAGGCCAACGCCGAGGGCATCCTGGTGAACTACCACCTGCGCATGCCGGACCAGAAGCGCGAGGCGGTCAAGCGCTTCAAGGAGCTCAACTTCAAGGTCGTCGCTGCAGGCGACTCCTACAACGACACCGCGATGCTTGGCGAAGCCCATGGCGGCATCCTGTTCCATCCGCCCGAGAACGTGGTGCGCGAGTTCCCGCAGTACCCGGTGGTGCGCGATTACGCTGCACTGCGCACCGAGATCGACCGCGCATTTGCCCGCGCCGGCTGAGCGTGTTGCCCGATATGCACCGCGAACGCTTCTACACCCTCTCCGCCTCCTGCCCCGACCGTGTCGGTATCGTCGCCCGGGTTTCCGGCTTCATTGCCGAGCACCAGGGCTGGATCCTCGAGACCTCGCTGCATGCGGAGCCGCCGCTGGAGGCGGGTGAGGTTGGGCGCTACTTCATGCGCATCGAGATCAAGGCCGACTCCCTGCCCTTCCATCTTGCCGAATTCCGAGAGCGCTTCCGCCCGCTTGCCGAAGAACTCGAGATGGAATGGAAGATCTCCGATTCGGCGGTCAAGAAGCGGGTCGTGGTGCTGGTGAGCAAGCAGGAGCACTGCCTGTACGACCTGCTCGCGCGCTGGCAATCGAAGGAGCTCGACATCGAGATTGCGTGCGTGGTCTCCAATCACGACACCTTCCGCGGCTTCGTCGAGTGGCACGGCATTCCCTTCCATCACGTGCCGGTGACGGCCGACAACAAGTCGAACGCCTACGCCGAGGTGCGGCGCATCTTCGAAGAGGTGCGTGGCGACACCATGGTGCTGGCGCGCTACATGCAGATCCTGTCGCCCGAGCTGTGTGCAGCCTATCCGGGACGCATCATCAACATCCACCACAGTTTCCTGCCCAGCTTCGTCGGTGCCAAGCCCTATCACCAGGCTTACGCCAAGGGCGTCAAGCTGATCGGTGCCACCTGCCACTACGTCACTGCCGACCTCGACCAGGGGCCGATCATCGAGCAGGACGTGATCCGCATCGACCACTCCGATGCGGTCGAGGACATGGTGCGCTACGGCAAGGACATCGAGAAGACCGTGCTCGCCCGCGGCCTGCGCTACCACCTCGAGGACCGGGTGCTGGTGCACGGCAACAAGACCATCGTGTTCCGTTGAAACCTGCGCGCTGTTCGCACCGAGCCCCGCGCGGGGCCTGTCCTTTATTGCGCTGAAACAATACGATAACGGGTTTGGATCGGCCCGCAACCAGAACTGGAACTCACCTCATGCAAAGCCCTGGCAATCAGATGATCTCGGTGGAGAAGATCGGCGGCACCTCGATGTCCGCATTCGGCGACGTGCTGCGCCACATCATGCTCTACGACAGCGCCCGGATCTACGGCCGCATCTTCGTGGTGTCGGCTTACTCGGGTGTGACCAACCAGCTTCTGGAGCACAAGAAGACCGGCCAGCCCGGCATCTACGCCCTCTTTGCCGACGGCGCTGACTACCATGCCGCGCTCGACGGCCTGGCCGTCAGCCTCAAGCAGCTCAACGCCGGCTTTGCCGAGCTGGGCCTGCCGCTCGACGTGGCCGATGCCTTCGTCGATGAGCGCATCGGCGAGGTCAAGAAGTACCTCGACGCGATGCACCATGTGCTCGCCAGCGGCTACATCCGTCGCGAGGACGTGCTGCTGGCTGCGCGCGAGGTGCTGGCCTCCATCGGCGAGTCGCACAGCGCCTTCAACAGCGTCGAGATGCTCAAGGCCAAGGGGATCAAGGCCATCCTGCTCGACCTCGCCGGCTTCCATGACGACGAGGCGTGGACCATCGACGAGCGCATCCACAACAGCTTCAAGGGCCTGGACATCGCCGGCAACGTGATTGTTGCCACCGGCTACACCAAGGGCACGGAAGGCATCATGCGCGAGTTCGACCGCGGCTACTCCGAGGTCACCTTCAGCAAGATCGCGGTCGAGGTGCGCCCGGCAGAAGCCGTCATCCACAAGGAGTTCCACCTGTCCTCGGCCGACCCTAACATTGTTGGCCTGGAGAACGCGGTGGTCGTGGGCGCCACCAACTACGACGTCGCCGATCAGCTCGCCGATGTCGGCATGGAGGCGATCCACCCCAAGGCGGCCAAGCCGATGGAACTTGCCGGTATTCCCATCCGCCTCAAGAACACCTTCGAGCCCGAGCATCCCGGCACGCTGATCACCAAGGACTACGTCGGCGAGCGCGCCCGTGTCGAGATGGTGACCGGCAGCGACAAGGTCACCCTGGTCGAGATTCACGATCCGAGCATGGTGGGTACGGTCGGCTTTGACCTGGGCATCATGGAGATCTTCTGCAGGCACGGCATCTCCTACATCCTCAAGGCCACCAATGCCAACTCCATTGCCCATGTGCTGTGGGAAAGCTCGGTGACGCCGGCGCTGGTCGCCGAACTCGAGGCGCGCTACGAGGTGGTCACCGTCAAGCCGAGCGCGATCGTGTGCGCGATCGGTTCGAACATCAGCATTCCGGGCGTGCTCGCGCGCGCCGCCCAGGCCCTGGCCGATGCACAGGTGAACGTGAACTGCGTGTCGCAGACGCTGCGCCAGGTGAACATGCAGTTCATCATCGAGCGCAGTGACTACAAGAACGCGATCATCGCCCTCAACCACACGCTGTGTGTCAGCCCGGGAGTGCCGGTCCCGCGTGCTTGAACCCCGCACTGCAGCCTGAACTGCAGTGGCAAAGCGGCATGATCGAGGCGACCTGCGGGTCGCCTCGATCGTTTCCGGGGGCGGGGAGTGCAGAGGCAGGCCGCAGAGGCGGCGGAGTTCAAACGATCGTTTGACTCGGGCTTATGTCCGTATAAAATAAAACGAACGTTTGATTGAGTCTGCCCTCGTGCAGGCCGGTCGCCCGACACCACCCGGAGGAGATACGCAATGCCCCAGTACGCCCCGCCCTTGCGCGACATGCAGTTCGTGCTGCACGAGGTCATCGACGCCGTCGGCCAGCTCCAGGCCTGCCCGCCACACGCCGAGCTCGATGTCGACACCTTCAACGCCGTGCTCGAGGAGGCGGGGAAGTTCGCCGCCGAGGTGACCTTTCCGCTCAACGTCGGAGGCGACAGCGAAGGTTGCAAGCTCGATCGTGCCACGCACGAGGTGCGCGCACCCGCCGGTTTCAAGGAGGCCTACGCGCAGTACGTCGCCGGCGGCTGGCCTTCGCTGGCCTGCGATCCCGAGCACGGCGGCCAGGGCCTGCCCCTGGTCCTCAACCAGTGCCTGTACGAGATGCTCAACAGCGCCAACCAGGCCTGGACGATGTATCCCGGCCTGTCGCACGGCGCCTACGAGGCCCTGCACGCGCATGGCTCGCCCGCCCAGAAGGCGCTGTACCTGCCGAAGCTGACCAGCGGCGAATGGACCGGCACCATGTGCCTGACCGAGCCACATTGCGGTACCGATCTCGGGCTGTTGCGCACCAAGGCCGAGCCGCAGGGTGACGGCACCTACCGCATCAGCGGCGAGAAGATCTTCATCAGCGCGGGCGAGCACGATCTCGCCGCCAACATCGTGCATCTGGTGCTGGCCCGCCTGCCCGACGCGCCGGTAGGCAGCAAGGGCATCTCGCTCTTCATCGTGCCCAAGTACCTGATCAACGGCGACGGCTCCCTCGGCGCGCGCAACGGCATCTTCTGCGGCGGCCTGGAGCACAAGATGGGCATCCACGGCAATGCCACCTGCCAGATGGTGCTCGAGAACGCGATCGGAACGCTGGTGGGCGAGCCCAACAAGGGCTTGCAGGCCATGTTCGTGATGATGAACGCCGCCCGCCTCGGCGTAGGCAACCAGAGCCTGGGGCTGACCGAGGTTGCCTTCCAGAACGCGCTTGCCTACGCCAAGGAGCGCATCCAGATGCGCAGCCTCACCGGCCCCAAGGCCACCGACAAGCCGGCAGACCCGATCATCGTGCATCCCGATGTACGCCGCATGCTGCTTACCGCCAAGGCCTATGCCGAAGGTGCGCGCGCGCTGCTGTGCTTCTGCGCGGTGCTGTCGGACAAGGAGCTGCACCACCCTGACGAACAAGTGCGCCAGGACAGCGCCGAGCTGCTTGCGCTGCTGACCCCTATCGCCAAGGCCTTCGTCACCGACAACGGCTTTGCCGCCACCAACGAGTGCATGCAGGTCTTCGGTGGCCATGGCTACATCAAGGAGTGGGGCATGGAGCAGTTCGTGCGCGATGCCCGCATCAACATGATCTACGAGGGTACCAACACCGTGCAGAGCCTGGACCTGCTCGGACGCAAGGTGCTTGGCAACAACGGCGCCACACTGCAGAAGTTCGGCCGCATGGTGGGCGCGCTGCTGCGCGAAGAGGGGGGCAATGAAAAGATGTCGGAGTTCATCAGCCCGCTCGCGCAACTTGCCGAGCAGATGATCAAGTTCACCTCCGAGATCGGCGCCAAGGCCTTGCAGGACCCGGATGAGGCGGGAGCCGCCGCGGTGCCTTACCTGCGCGTGGCTGGGCACCTGGTGTTCGGCTACTTCTTCGCGCTGATGGCCGCGGTCGCGCTCAAGAAGCTCGCCGCCGGCAGCACCGACCCGTTCTACACTGCCAAGCTGCAGACCGCACGCTTCTACTTCGCCCGCCTGTTCCCGGAGACGGCGATGCTGATGCGTGCGGCGCGTGCGGGCAGCGCGGCGCTGATGGATACGGATGCCGCACTGGCCTGATGCCGGGTAACCGGGGGGTATCCGCCCTCCGGCCCGTAGCACTCGAGGAGGGATGGCTTACAGATGTCGAAGAGCACGAGTACAAACGAAAGCCCGGTTCAGTTCGAGCCCGAGTTCATCGCCGGTGTGCGCGAGATTTTCGAGCGCAATATCGCATTCAATGCGCTGATGGGCCTGCGCATCGAGGACATCGATGGGGTACGTGCCACCGGGCGAATCGAGATGCGCCCGGAACTGGTGGGACACTTTCTGCACAACCGCATCCACGGCGGGGTCATATCGGCCTGCCTCGACGCCATGGGCGGCCTGGCGGTGATGGGGGCGATCGGCGCCCGTCATCTGGACGAGCCGGTTTTGCAGCGCCTGCACCGTTTCTCCCGTCTTGGAACCATCGACCTGCGGGTCGATTACCTGCGCCCCGGCATCGGTGAGTCCTTCCGCATGGAGGCCGAGGTGCTGCGCCTGGGGTCGCGCGTCGCCTCGACGCGGATGGGCTTTCTCGCCGCCGATGGCAAGCTGCTCGCCACCGGCTCGGCGGCCTACATCGTGTCGTGAGCGGTGCGATGAGTGCGCCTGTTGCCACCATCCAGCGCGGCAAGCTCGCTGCCGCGCTGCCGCCGCCAGCCGGGGGCGAGATCTTCCAGACCCTGTTCGCCAACCCGGCCTGCCGGATCGAGCGCATTGTCTCCCATGGCCATGCAAGCGCCTCCGGCGAGTGGTACGACCAGGCCTGGGACGAGTGGGTAGCGCTGCTCGCTGGCGAGGCTGTGCTCGAGTTCGACGGCGGCGACACGATCACACTCACCGCAGGCGACTGGCTTGCCTTGCCTGCGCACTGCCGGCACAGGGTGGCGTCAACCAGTGCGGATGCGCTATGGCTGGCGGTGCATTGCACAGCATCGGGCTGAGTCGCGCAGCCCGTTGGGGGGCGGAGCGACGCCGGCCGTCTCCGAGGCCGAGACGGCCCGCTGCATCTCTCCTTACCGACTTGCCAGGTAACCCCGCCAGCCACCGAAGTGGCTGATCTCGGTCGCACCGGCGATGCCTGAGGGCTCGCAGATGAAGCCGATCTCCCAGCGGCCGTCCGCCAGTTCGACCTTGCCGAGCCCGAGCGGGCTCGGGATGCCGGCCAGGAAGCTGCCGAACTCGGCAGCGGGCAGTTCCCACATCTCCACCTCAATGGCGCACCCGTCTTCGGCCACCCTGACCATCCCCGGGCGCAGCGGTGGGCCGCCGGCCAGCGCGTAGAGCCGGTAGTGCGGACTGCTGACAGTGCGTTCGAGCAGTCGCGCACCGCGTGTGGTGAGCTGGTGGTTCAGCGGCAGGCCTTGCAGGTGGGCGCCGCACACGACGATGGCGAGCCGGTCGTGCTGGGCGCGGCCGACGGGGCGGGGGGTGTCGAGCGTGTGCCCCCCGGTGAGCGGCAGCTCGGCCTGGACGCGCTGGAAAGCGTCGGCGAGCGAGAGCAGGTATTGGTCGGTGAAGGCGCGGCCGAACAGGGTAACGCCCCAGGGCAGCGCGTTCTTCATTACTGCGCTGGGCACGGCCACGGCCGCGTAGTCGAGCAGGTTCATGAAGTTCGTGTAATGGCCGAGGTCGCTGTTGCGCAGCACCGGTTCGGCTGCGAGCTCGGCCAGTGTCACCGGGCGACCGATGGTGGGTGTGAGCACGCAGTCGAGCTCGGCGAGCAGTGCGTCACAGCGTGCCTTGTAGGCCTGCAGGCGGTACTGGGCCTCGAAGGTCTGGACTGCGGTCGCGCCTGGTGCCTTGGCGAGCACAGTCCGGATCACCGGTAGCACGGCGTCCGGCGTGCGCTCCATGAGCGGGCCGACCACACTGTAGCGCTCGGCCACCCAGGGGCCCTCGTAGAGCAGGCGGGCAGCCTCGAGGAAGGGCGTGAAGTCGATCTCCACGGCCTCGCCGCCGATTGCGCGCAGCCGCTCGATGGCGCTGGCGAACAGCGCCGGCCCCTCCGTGCAGCCGAAGAACTCGAGGTCCGCGGGGCGCGGCACGCCGAAGCGGAAGGGCAGCGGCGTGCCGAAGGCGGCGGCGTGGTTCCAGGACGGGTTGTGGCGGCTGTAGGGGTCGAGCGCATCAAGGCCAGCGCACAGACCCAGCAGGCGGGACGCCTCGCTGGCGGTGGCGGTGAAGAAGGTGACGCAGTCCAGTGTGCGGCAGGCCGGCACGACGCCGGCGGTCGACAGCAGGCCGCGCGAGGGCTTGGTGCCGACCAGGTTGTTGAACGCGGCCGGCACCCGGCCGGAGCCCGCGGTGTCGGTGCCGAGCGCAAAACTCGCGACGCCAAGGGCAACGGCCAGCGCCGAACCGGCACTCGAGCCACCCGCGGGGTAGTCGGGCAGCACCGCATTGCGGCAGGCACCATAGGGTGAGCGGGTGCCGTTGAGCCCGGTGGCGAACTGGTCAAGGTTGGCCTTGCCGATGGGGATGGCGCCGAGCGCGACGAGGCGCTCGACCACGGTCGCCGAGCGTGCCGGCGTGTAGGCGAACGCCGGGCAGGCGGCCGTGGTCGGGATGCCGGCAAGGTCGATGTTGTCCTTGATGGCGAAGGGGATGCCGAACAGGGGCAAGTCGGCTGGCGACTGATGTTCGAGCGCGGCGAGGTAGGGCTCGAGTTCGGCTTCGTCGAGCACGTGGATGAACAGCCGGTACTCCGCGTTGAGCGCGAGCGCGCGGGTGCGCAGCGCGCCGATCAGGCCGCGCGGCTCGATGCGGCCGTCGCGATAGGCGGCAAGCAGGGCGTCGAGACGCAGGTCGAAGGGGTGGCTGAGGGAATGGCCGAAGGGATCGCCGAGGGCTTGGTCGAACTGCGGGGTGTTCATGCTTCCTCCAGGATCAGGACGCGTTGGCCGGCGCGTACCGGCGAGCCGGGCTGCACACGGACCTCTTTGACGATGCCGTCGCGTGGCGCGGTGAGGGGGATCTCCATCTTCATCGACTCGAGCACGACCAGCGTGTCGCCTGCGCTGACGCGCTGGCCGGCCTCTACCCGGACCTGCCACAGGTTGCCGGCGATGTGGCTCTCGATACCGTGCTCGCCGTGGCCGAGTGCCGCATCCTCGCCCAGGTCGGGGGCGACGTCCTCAGCCTCGAAATGGGCCTGGCCGCTGGCGATCCAGCGTTCGCGCTCGGCGTCGAAGGCGGCGCGCTGCTGGGCGCGGAAGGCGGCGATGCCGTCGGCTTCGCGGGCGAGGAAGGCCTGGTAGTCGGAAAGGCGCAGCGTGCTCGGCTCGATCTCGATCGTGTGGCGGCCGAGCGGGAAGTCGTGGCGGATGCGCAGCAACGCCTCGGCCGACACCGGGTGGAAGCGGATCTGGTCGAAGAAGCGCAGCAGCCAGGGCTTGCCGTCGAAGGCCGCCACCTGGCGGTAGCGGTTCCACATCTGCAGCGTGCGGCCGACGAACTGATAGCCGCCCGGCCCTTCCATGCCGTAGATGCATAGATAGGCGCCACCGATGCCGACCGAGTTCTCGGCGGTCCAGGTGCGCGCCGGGTTGTACTTGGTGGTGACCAGCCGGTGACGCGGGTCGAGCGGCGTGGCCACCGGCGCACCCAGGTAAACGTCGCCCAGGCCCATCACCAGATAGCTCGCCTCGAACACCGCGCGCTGCACTGCGTCGAGATCGGGCAGGTCGTTGATGCGGCGGATGAACTCGAGGTTGCTCGGGCACCAGGGGGCGTCCTTGCGCACCGTGGTCATGTATTTCTCGATCGCCAGGCGGCAGGCGGGGTCATCCCAGGACAGCGGCAGATGCACGATGCGCGAGGGCACTTCCAGATCGTCCTGGGCGCAAACGCCCGCCCAGAGTGCTGCGATGCGTTCGAGCAGTTCGGCCAGCGGCAGGGTCTCCGGCCGGTAGTGCAGTTGCAGTGAGCGGATGCCGGGGGTGAGATCGACCAGGCCGTCCAGCCCAAGGGCCTCGATCGCCTGCATCAGCGCGTGGGCGCGGAAGCGCAGCACGAGGTCGAGTTCGGCCGGGCCGATCTCCAGCAGCAGGTGGGTGTCGCCGGAAAGGCGCGCCACCAGCCGGGTGTCGGCTTCGCCGAGTTCGAGCACGATGGGCGAAGCGGGCGTGATGGGCGCGCTATATGCCGGGTAGGGCTGGGCGAGGGTGTGCGCCTCGGCCTGCCGGGCACCCGCGAGCTCACGAGCAGTAGCGAGTGCCACCGGCACGAAGCGCAGCTTGTCGCCGGCCTTCAGCTGGCCGAGCTGCCACAGGTCGGCCTCGATCACCGTCACCGGGCAGACGAAGCCGCCCAGGCTGGGGCCGTCGGGGCCGAGGATGACCGGCATGTCGCCGGTGAAGTCCACCGCTCCGACCGCGTAGGGGTTGTCGTGGATGTTGGACGGGTGCAGCCCGGCCTCGCCGCCGCTGTCGCGTGCCCATTCCGGCTTGGGGCCGATCAGGCGCACGCCGGTGCGGCTGGAGTTGAAATGCACCTCCCAGGCGGTGGCGAAGAAGCGCTCGATGTAGGCTGGGCTGAAGTACTCGGGCGCGCCGTGCGGACCGTAGATCACGCGTAGCTCGCGTACGGCCGGCGGGGCCGGGGTCAGCGTGGCGGGCAGGCTGCTGCCGGCGGCGGACTCGCTCAGCGGGAGCAGGTGCAGTACGTCGCCGCCGCGCAGCGCGCGGCCGCCATGGCCGCCGAACTGGCCGAGGGTGAAGGTGCTTTGGCTACCCAGGTAAGCCGGCACGTCGAGGCTACCGCGCACGCACAGGTAGCTGCGGGTGCCGCTGCCGGCGATGGTGCCGAAGACCAGGCGGCTGCCGGCCGGAATGAAGATGGCCGTGTTCATCGGTTGCGGCTGGTCATCGAGGGCGAGCGGAATGTCCGCGCCGGTGACTGCCACCACGGCATCGCAGTTGAAGCGCAGCACCGGCCCACTCATGGTGATTTCGAGCGCAGCGGCGCCTTCCGGATTGCCAAGCAGGCGGTTACCCAGGCGCAGGGCGCGGTCGTCCATCGGACCGGAGGGAGGCACTCCCACGGCCCAGTAGCCCAGCCGCCCCGGCCAGTCCTGCACCGTGGTCTGGGTGCCGGCAGTGATGAACTCGATGCTGTGGCTGCGGTAGCGCAGGCCCTCCAGGCACCGCGTCCACGGCTGGCCGCTGGCAAAAGGCGCATCGGCGAGGATCTGGCGCAGGTAGTCGCGGTTTGTCTCGACACCATACAGGCGGCTGGAGGCGAGTGCCTCGTCCAGGCCAGCGATGGCCGCCTTGCGGTCGTCGGCGTGGGTGATCAGCTTGGCGATCATGGGATCGAAGTACGGCGGGATCTCGCAGCCGGCCTCCACCCAGGTGTCGATGCGCAGCGCCTGGCCGTCGGCGGGCGGAAAGGCCACCGCCGTCAGCAGGCCGGGGCAGGGCTGAAAGTCGCGGCCCGGGTCTTCGGCGTACAGTCGCGCCTGGATGGCGTGGCCGCGCGGCCGCAGGCCGGCCGCAAGCTCGGCCAGCGGCGGCAGTTCGCCGGCGGCGAGTTGCACCATCCACGCCACCAGGTCCACACCCCAGACTTGCTCGGTGACGCCATGTTCCACCTGCAGGCGGGTGTTCACCTCGAGGAAGTAGAAGGCGCCGGCCGCGCTGTCGTACACGAATTCCACCGTGCCGGCTGAGCGATAGTTCACCGCGCGTGCCAGTCGCACCGCGGCTTCGCACAGCGCCTCGGCCGTGCCTGCAGGCAGGTTCGGCGCCGGTGTTTCTTCCAGCACCTTCTGGTTGCGGCGTTGCACCGAGCAGTCGCGAACGCCGAGCGCGATCACTTCGCCAGCGCCGTCGCCGAACACCTGCACCTCCAGGTGGCGGGCGCGTTCGATGTATTTCTCGATGAAAACCCCGGCGTCGGAGAAGTTGTTCTCGCCCAGGCGGCGCACCGCGTCGAACTGCTGCGCGAGCTCAGCGGCGTCCCAGCACACGCGCATGCCGATGCCACCGCCGCCCGCGGTGCTCTTGAGCATGACCGGGTAGCCGACGGTGGCGGCGGCGGCGAGGGCCTCGTCCACCGAGGCGAGCAGACCGGTGCCTTCGAGCATGGGCACGCCATGGGTCTTGGCCAGCGCGCGTGCGGTGTGCTTGAGGCCGAACACCCGCAGTTGTTCGGGGGTGGGGCCGATGAAGGCGATGCCGGCAGCCTCGCAGCGTTCGGCGAAGGCGGCGTTCTCTGACAGAAAGCCGTAGCCGGGGTGGATGGCGCCGACGCCGCGCTCAAGGGCGATGGCGAGGAGCTTGTCCACCGCAAGATAGGTCTGCGCCGCCGCGCCTTCACCCAGGCTGTGGGCCTCGTCGGCTTCGATCAGATGGCGGCTGGCGGCGTCGGCTTCGGAATACACCGCCACCCCGGTCGTGCCCAGGGCCTTGAGGGTGCGCAGGATGCGGCAGGCAATCGCGCCGCGGTTGGCGATCAGGACTTTGTCGAACATGGTTTCACCCGATGGAGTCGAGCTGCGGCGGGTCGTCCCGCCCGGATCGGGGCCGCGTGGGTCGGCCCCCGTGGGGCTGCCGGCAGCCAGGGGTGTCAGCGCGCGTCGGCGTCCCAGATCAGGACTTCGGCCGGGGTGGGGTTGGAGCCGTGGCACGGGTTGTTAAACTGCGGGCAGTTGGAAATCAGACCGCTCACGTCCATCTCGGCGCGCAGTTCCACATACTGGCCGGCGGCGGAGATGCCGTCTTCGCAGCTCAGCCCGCCTTCCGGCGTGACCGGCACGTTCATGATGAAGTTGCTGCTGGCACCGATGTCGCCCTTGTCCTGACGGCCGTCTTGCAGGCAACCGCACAGGAAGTTGTCGCGGCAGGCGTGCATGTGCAGCTTGTCGAGCG
>WPCG01141975.1_pt1 | contig 69971 bp, 71 predicted proteins | sample 5403311 | NCBI WGS metagenome assembly WPCG01 (sample SAMN12869467, study PRJNA574797) | sludge metagenome | isolation source: wastewater treatment of Control | place: China:Beijing | collected 2019-05-17
GGCTGGCAAGCTGTAATAGCCTGACTGCTGGCAACAACGGAACCCCCGGCTCGGAAGAGCTGGGGGTTTTGTTTTTGGGGTGCTTGTGGGTCCCCCCTCTCCCCCGGCCCCTCTCCCGCAAGGGGCGAGGGGTGACTCGCGACTGGTGGCCATGCCACCCTGAAAGCAAGCAAATAGTTAGCGGACAGGGTTATCACGGGGTCTTGTTATCAGGAGGAGCGTCAATACTATTGGACTTGATCTTCCAAGACCTGAAGGTGACCAGAGACGCGGTAATCCAGGATCACTCCACAGCCACCGGCACGCGTCACCCCTCACCCCTTGCGGGAGAGGGGCCGGGGGAGAGGGGGAACCAATCAACCCAATCCCAAGCAGATGCACCGCTCACGTATCACGCACAGCACCTTGCCGTGGTTGACATCGGCGGTGATCGTGGCAATCAGCAAGGATTGACAGTCCGCGGCTCTGCTCGGGCACGCACCATTACAGTGCTCCTGCAACTACGCAGACTCAGCGCGCCCCGTTATGGGTCAGCGACTCCCACCCAACACCTGCAATGGCCAGGCGACATCAGGCGCTGAGCCTGTGGCGCGTTTCTTGCCTATTTGCTCATATCACTTTTCAGGAAGGATTGAGCACATGCAGGCACCCAGCCAGACCATGGCATTGACCGAACGGGAGCGGCGCTGGCTGCCTCTCACTGGCCGTGCCGGTAAACTACGCATGGGCTGGGCCTGCTGGCTCAACCGCAATAGAAGAACGCAGCTGGAGGAGATATTCACCAGCATCGCCGAAACGCGGGTGCGTTTGCTGCAACAGTGGTGTGACAATCAATGGGCGGCCCTGCGCAGCATCGCCGAGCAATTGCAGCTGGATGAACAGCCTTTCGATACCCGGCAGCTCTCCCTGCTGCTGAGACGCCTGCCCGACGCCACCGAGCTCCTGCTACTCGATGGCAACGGCCAGCCGCTGTATGGCAGTGCAGCCGACCTGCCCGCTGAACTACCCGCCGTCGCCGTACGCAGGGGCCTGCAGCAGCCATTCCTGCATGGCCCCTATGTGGACCAACGCACTCAGGCGCTGGGCCCGAGCAGCTCCAGCTTCCACGATGCCGTCACACTGATGTTCTACCTGCCGCTGCCCCAGGGCGGCTGCCTGTGCGCGCGGATACCCAACGATGTGCTGGGCGACCTGATCCAGCGCGAGGCGGGCCATGTCTATCCCGAATCCGGTGACAACTACATCTTCATGGTCGAGTCATGCATCGACCCGGACATCGAACCGGGGCGTGCGCTGTCCCGGTCGCGCTTCGAGGACAACACCTTCAGCCATGGGGAAAATCTCAAGGATGGCATCGGTACCCGCTGGGGCCCGGTACAGGTGCGCGAGCATACCGAGCTGGAAATCCGTTTCACCGACCCGGCCACCGGGCAGCTGCACCCCGGTGTAAGGGAAACCATCAAGCACGGCAGCAACCTGTTCGTCGGCTACCCCGGATACGCCGACTATCGGCATATCCCGGTCATCGGCAAGGGCACTACCTTCACCCTGCAAGGCTCGGCAGATCGCTGGGGCATGATGTGCGAGGCCGATCTGGAGGAGGTGTTTCGCTATCGCTCGCTGAGCTACAGCCTGATGCGTCAGTTTGCACTGGTGCTGATGCTGATTGGTGCAAACCAATATGCCCTCGCTCTGTGGCAGCCGAGTGCACTGGTGCAGGTGCTGCTCACCGCCGCGGTGACAGGCGGTGGAGCACTCTGGTTCTGGCGCAAGGGTACGCGCAAGCTGGCAAGGCGTACCGGGCGCATGACCGAGATCATCCGCAACATCGCCGAAGGCGAAGGTGACCTGCGCCAGCGGCTGGACAACAGCCGGCTGGCGCCTGACGAGACCGGCGAGCTGGGGCGCTGGGTCAACAGCTTCATCGACAATCTCGACAACATCGTCGGCCGCGTCAAGGACACCAGCCACCATGTGCTGGACAACAGCGAGCGCATGCTCGCGAGTAACGAACAGGTGAGCCAGAGCGTCACCAGCGTCAGCCATGATATCCAGCAGATGCTGACGATGATCGAGCAGCAACTGGCCAGTCTCGACGAAGCCACCCTGACCGCTGAGCAAATGCGCAACAGCCTCGGCCAGGTGATAGCCGCAGCGCGACAACAGCTCGACCAGGTCACCAGCGGCACCCGCAAGATCCGCGATACCGTGGCGCAAACCGCCGACAGTGTCCAGTTGCTCGATCAGCGCTCAGACGATATCGCCAGCATGGTCAGCCTGATCACCGATATCACCAGCCAGACCAACCTGCTGGCGCTGAATGCGGCCATCGAGGCGGCACGCGCTGGCGAGCATGGGCGCGGCTTCGCCGTGGTCGCCGACGAGGTGCGCGCCCTGGCCGCACGTACTGCACGTGTCGCCGCAGAAATCCGCCAATGCGTGGACAGCATCCGCGACGCTACCCGCGAGGCCGTCAGCCAGATGCAGCACGGCGTGGCAGAGGTAGATCAGCAACTGCAGCAGACCGATATGGCATCTGCGGAAAATGCCATGCTGCAACGCAGCGTCGATGAGCTGTTCAACGTGATATCGCAGATGGACAGCAACAGCAAGGCGCATGGCCGCCAGGTCGCACAGGTGGCCCAGGCCACCAGCGCCATGGCGGGTGTCATGCACAACCTGCGGGCAAGCTCGGTGCAGGTGCGCGAAACCGCGGTACGGCTGAGCCAGCTGTCCGACAGTTTCCGGGTCAGCGCCGACCAACGCCAGCGATTCAGGGAGACGCCACCCGGTACTGGAGCAACCGCCAGCAAGACGCCAACCTGACCCTGGTCAATGCGCCGGGGGCGCGTGCTGATTATTCTGCCCGGCTCTTTTCTTGTCTTGTAAACAGGATGGCCAACCATGCCCCAAGCCCCCGAACTGCTGGCCCCCGCCGGCACCCTCAAGGCCATGCGCTACGCCTTCGCCTACGGCGCCGATGCCGTGTATGCCGGTCAGCCGCGCTACAGCCTGCGCGTACGCGAGAACGATTTCCACAACCCGGCGGTGCTGGCCGAGGCGATTGCCGAAGCGCATGCACAGGGCAGGAAGTTCTACCTGGCGAGCAATATCGCCGCGCACAACAGCAAGGTCGCCACCTATATCCGTGACCTGGAAGAGGTCGTGGCCATGGGTCCGGATGCGCTGATCATGTCCGATCCCGGATTGATCATGCTGGTGCGCGAGCGCTGGCCGCAGTTGCCGGTGCACCTGTCAGTGCAGGCCAACGCCACCAACTGGGCCACGGTGAAGTTCTGGCAGCAGCAGGGCCTGGAGCGGGTGATCCTGTCACGCGAGCTGTCGCTGGAGGAGATCGAGGAAGTGCGTCGCCAATGCCCGGACATGGAGCTGGAAGTCTTCGTGCATGGCGCTCTGTGCATCGCCTATTCCGGGCGCTGCCTGCTGTCCGGCTACTTCAATCACCGCGATGCCAACCAGGGCGCCTGCACCAACGCCTGTCGCTGGAAGTACGATCTGCAGCCAGCGCAGGAAACCGCCGAGGGTAACCTAGAGGCCGTCGTCCAGGTACAGGAGCCGCAGCAGCCGCAACCGGTGTACCTGCTCAACCAGAGCGACAAGCCGGACGAGCAGATGGCCATCGAGGAGGACGAGCATGGCACCTACATCATGAATTCCAAGGACCTGCGTGCGGTGCAGCACGTGCAGCGCTTCGTCGATATGGGCATGCATTCGCTGAAGATCGAGGGGCGTACCAAGTCGCATTTCTATGTCGCCCGTACCGTGCAGACCTACCGCAGGGCGATCGACGATGCGGTCGCCGGGCGACCCTTCGATCTGGGCCTGATGGACGACCTGGAAAGCCTGGCCAACCGCGGCTACACCGAGGGCTTCTATCGCCGTCATCCGCCGGGGGTCTACCAGAACTACGAGCGGGGCAACTCCAGCATGCTGCGCCACCAGTTCGTCGGCGAGGTGCTGGAGGATCTGGGCGACTGGCTGAGCATCGAGGTGAAAAATCGCTTTGCTGTCGGCGACCAGCTGGAACTTATGACGCCCTCGGGCAATCACAGTTTCGCTTTGCACTCACTGCTGGATCGTCACGGGCAGCCCACCGGGGTTGCGCCTGGCACCGGCCATATGGTGCGCATTCCCAAACCGGACGGTATCGACGTGAATAAAGCGCTGCTGCTGCGTTACCTGCCGGTTAGCTGACCGACAGCTGAACAGATCAGGTAAATACTCGCTCAGCCGGTCGGTTCATGGTTTACTTGCGCGCTTGCCCAGCCCTGTTTTCCCTCTGACCACGGAGCTCCGTACAAAATGGATTGGTTGCAAGTTGTGGTGTTGGCCCTGCTCCAGGGCCTGACCGAGTTTCTACCTGTCTCCAGCTCGGCCCACCTGATCCTGGTCCCCGCCCTCACCGGCTGGCCGGATCAGGGCCTGGCGTTCGATGTCGCGCTGCACTTCGGCAGCCTGTTCGCGGTACTGCTGTATTTCCGCCGCGACCTGATCAACATGACCACCAGCTGGACGCAATCGCTGGCCACCCGCAAGCTGAATGACGACGCACGCCTGGCCTGGGGGGTGATCTTCGCCACCATCCCGGTCGGCCTGGCCGGCCTGGCATTCAAGGACGAGATCGAGCTGTATCTGCGCTCGCCCTTCTACCTGGCCCTTGGCCTGGTTGGCTTCGGTCTGCTGCTGGGCTGGGTGGACTGGCGTTTCCGTGGCAGCCGCACAGTGGAGCAGATGACCTGGAAGGATGTGCTGGTGATCGGCTGCGCCCAGGCGCTGGCCCTGTTCCCCGGCACCTCACGGGCCGGTATCACCATCACCGCCGCGCTGGTGATGGGAATGAACCGCGAGGCGGCTTCGCGCTTCTCCTTCCTGCTGTCGATCCCGGTGATCCTGCTGGCCTGCCTGCTCAAGACCAAGGACCTGGTCGAGGCGCAGGTGCCGGTGGAATGGGGCGCGATGGCCCTGGGTGTGCTGGTGTCGGCGATCAGTGCCTTCCTGTGCATCCACTACTTCCTGGTGTTCATCAAGCGTATCGGCATGCAGCCGTTCGTGGTCTACCGGATCATTCTGGGTATTGCTCTGCTGGTGGTGTTTTACTGAGCAGGTTGGTGAAAACTATCCCCCTCTCCCCCCGCCCCTCTCCCGCAAGGGGAGAGGGGGGCTTGTTTGTGCGTGCTGGCTGTCGTCAGTTTTCCTGACATCCGCGGATTAACATGGACTACCCATATGACCGGTTTGCTCAAGACCGCCCCCTCTCCCCTTGCGGGAGAGGGTTGGGGAGAGGGGGAAGCCAGCGTCCAGTATCACCTCAAAAACTCAAATCCAGCTTGGCCCACAGGGTACGACCCGGCTCGTTGATCCGGGTCTCGGCGGGGAAGCCGAAGCTGCCGTTACCGGCCAGATTTAAGTGTTCGGCGTAGGCCTTGTTCAGCAGGTTATCCACCCCGACGCTGGCGGTCACCTCGTCACTGAAGCGGTAGGCGGCGTTGAGTGACAGCACGCCGAAGCCAGCCGAGTCACCGAAGTCCTTGCTGGTGACGTTACCCTTGCCGTCTGCGGTGCGGCTCTGCGCGGCCACCAGTCGCCACAGGGCGCCGGCACTCCAGTTATCCCGGGCGTAGGTCAGGTTGAAACGGCCTTCCAGCGGCGGCATCTGCGGCAGTGCCTCGCCATCGCTGCGGTTGCGGCCCCAGGCCCAGGCCAGGCTGGTTTCCGCCTGCCAGTTGTCGGTCACATCCAGCGTGATACCGGCCTCGGCACCCATGATATGAGCATCGATATTCTCCGCGCTGCTGATACCGCCCATGCCGGTGTAGTCGAACAGGATGAAGTCATCGACCATGCCCGCATAGCCGGAAATCCAGGCCTGCATTCCCTCGCGCTGGTATTGCAGGCCGACATCCAGCTGGGTGGTGCGCTCCGGATCAATGCCATCGAAGGCATTCACCGCACCCGCCGCCTGCCTGGGCGAGAACAGCTCCCAGTAGTCGGGGAAGCGCTGCGCATGGCCGATACCGACATAAGCGGTGGCCGGCAGGTTGGACAGGTCCTGCTCCAGCCGCAGAAAGGCGGCGGGCAGGGTTTCGCGGCGGGTGTCACCGGCGGTGGGGTTGGGCATGGCGTGCCCACCGCCGTGACCGTGCCCACCGCTGACAGTTGCGCGGAAATCCTCGACGTGGTGCTGGTCCAGGCGCACACCACCGATCAGCCGCTGCTGCTCCTGCCGTGACCAGGTAAGCTCGGAGAACACCCCTATCTGGCTGAAGCTGGCATCCCTGGCCCAGGGCTGATGCTTATAGGCATCATCCACCCCCATGCTATTGCGTGTCCGGTGAGTATTGCGCTGCGCATCGGCGCCGGCCAGCAGCTGCAGATCATCCCAGACCCAGGTGGAACCGAGCCGGGCGCCCAGGGTGCGGCGATCGACATTCGACGCCATGCCGCCAGCCATCATGCCGCTGCTGGGCGGCACGCGCAGGCTGTAGTTGTCCATCACATGGTCGGCGTAGTTGTAGTACAGCCGCGCCTCCAGTTCGCGCAGGGCGCCGCCGTTGAACTGCTTCTCGAAGCGCAGGCCCAGGCTCTCGCGCTCGAACTGCGAGCCGTCCATGCCGCGCCCGGCATAGCGCGCCTCGCCGTCACCGGCGCCGACAGTCAGTTCCAGCAAGGTATCGTCATCCGGGGTCCAGCCCAGTGCCAGATCGGTATTCCACTTGTACCAGCGCGATGGCACGCGATCACCATTGCCGTCCTTGTAATCGCCGGAACGAGAGCGGTTGCCGCTCAGGCGCAGGTAGCCGTCGCTACTGCCGATGGCACCATCCACCTGCACATCGCGCCGGGTATTGGAGCCGGCCACTACGCTGGCATCCAGGCGGCTGCCTGGCTCATCGAAAGCTTCCGGGTGCCGCTCGAACAGCACGGTGCCAGCCGAGGCGCCCGGGCCCCAGGCCACCGTCTGCGGCCCCTTGATCACCGTCAGCTGATCGAAGTTCTGCGGGGCGATGTAGGAGGATGGCGCATCCATCCGCGAGGGACAGGCGCCGAGCATTTCACCGCCATTGGTCAGCAGCTTGAGCCGCGAGCCGAACATGCCGCGCAGCACCGGATCGCTGTTGCTGCCACCGCCGCGAACGGCTGAGAAACCCGGGATGGTCTTCAGGTAGTCGGCACCGTCACTGGCCGGGATCGGCTGGCGCGCGTCCTTGGGATTGGTGATGATGGTCAGCGGGGAGTCCTGCTGTACCGCCGTGATCACCCGCGGCGGCAATGCCAGTGGGTCGTCGTGTTGCGGGTGATGATGCTCACTGGCCGCAGCACCGCCGGCCAGCATCAGCAGCGCGGCGCCATGGGCAAGCTGCCAGCGCAGGCGGGCAGGTTTTACAGAAAAGGGGTTGGGCAGGCACACGCCTGCCTGATGGCCACGAATAAGTCGGGACATGGGTAGATTTCCACTTCAATAATCATGTATCGCCGTGCGAACACGGCGGCGGACATCAGCAGTGGAAAGAGGCAGGAGGGGCACGCGCGTGGCCCGAGCTGCGGCGCCATACCACCAGCAGCGGCGCGGCGGGCAACGCCAGGAAGCGTTCCGGCTCATGCCGGGGCAGGATCAGCTTGAGCGACAGCGTCAGCGGCGGGCTGAGTGTCAGCAGCTCGCAATAGCCGCACAGCTCCAGGGCCGCCAGCCAGTCGGGTGCGTTGTCCGACGCAGTGCGATGGTGGGCATGGGCGGCGGAGGCCTGGTCATGCCCGGCATGCTGCTGGTGATGCTGTTCACTGGCCGGCGCAGCCGCGGCATGGGCCAGCTGCAGCGCGGAGTACAACGGGCCGACATGGATCATCAGCATGGCGAACAGGCCAAGCCGGATACTCAGTGTCGAAAGCCGTTTTCCCAGCACAACCGATCCTTGATCAACGATGACGTGGCCCGCAGGGCCGATAACCCGGATGATCCCATGGCGGGCCGGCGCAGAGCATGTGACAGGAGGTCACAGCAGCCCTGCCGAGAGGGCAGTATAGGAGAAAAGGCGCTGCTGGCCTTGGCCCAGATCAATTACCTGCATTATTGATCTGCGTCATCGCCTGACGCCGAAACGCATTATACTTTGGCCTCAAATATCATAACGACATTACTCGAGCATCCATGTTGCCCTTTGCCGACCTGCTGCGCCGCCGCCTCAGTTCGCTGCTGCCCGCCGAACTGGAACCCCATGAGCGGCTGAAACTGCTGACTCCCTTCCGTCATTCACTGCTGGTCAGCCGCCACCGGGCCGGCCTGATCGTTGGCCGGGTGCGCCTGTTCGCCCTGTTGTTCGCCCTGCTCACTCCGCTGTGGGGCGTGGTCGATCTGATCGCCTTTCCCTATCCGCTCTGGACCCAGTTGCTGGCGCTGCGGGTGGTGGTGTGCCTGGCGTTCTTCAGCCTGCTGCTGTTCTACCGCGAGCAGGGGCGCATGACCGATGCCTACCTGGCGATGTTCATCCTGTTCGCCATCCCCACGCTGTTCTATATCAGCTCGCACACCCTGCTGGCCCATTACGAGCTGGTCGATATGCCCGCCGCGGTCGCCGCCGGCTACGCCTTCCTGCCCTTCGTGCTGATGGCCGGCCTGGCACTGTTCCCGCTGACGCTGCTGGAAAACCTGCTGGTCGCCGTGGTGTTGCTGGCGGCCCAGGCCGTCGCCGGTTATCTGAACTGGTCGACGTTGAACTGGCCATCGTTCGTCGGTGCCTTCTGGTTGCTGATCCTGATCGCCGGAGTCACCGGGCTGGCCTGCATGAGCCAGTTGGCGTTCATGATGGCGCTGCTGCGCCAGGCGATCCGCGATGACCTGACCGGCGTGTTCAGCCGCAACAGTGGCGAGGAGATCCTGCAGGTGCAGTGGAACACCAGCCTGCGCAACAACAGCGCGCTGTCGCTGGCCTTCATCGACCTGGATCATTTCAAGCAGATCAACGACAGCTTCGGCCATGGCATCGGCGACGCCGCCCTGCGCTCGGCCAGCCAGTACATCCAGGACTGCATGCGCAGCTCCGACAGTCTGGTACGCTGGGGCGGCGAGGAGTTTTTGCTGATCATGCCCGATACCGACATGACCCGCGCCCGTCAGGCACTGGAACGGCTGCAGGCCATCGGGCTGGGCCAACGCCCGGATGGCACCGCGCTGACCGCCAGCATCGGCGTGGCCGAGCGCTACTACGACCGCATCGAGCAGCCCCAGCAACTGCTGGCGCTGGCCGACCAGCGCATGTACAAGGCCAAGGCCGCCGGGCGTAATCGGATACAGGCGCTGTAGCGGGAGATACCTCAGTACGCCGGTTGGCGGACCTGCGGCCCGCATCGGCGCGGGGCGCGCCTCCCACAGGAGTTGGGAGGCGCCGTCCCCCGGTGCGGGCGGCAACCACTACTCCGCGCTCTGCAGATCCTCGACCAGCGCCTTGAGAAAGCGCGCCGCCTCGCCACCGGTCACCGCGCGATGGTCGACGGTCAGCGACACCGGCAACACCGGGTGTACCGCCGGCTGCCCGTCCCAGGCCACCACCTGATCGCGGATCACCCCGGCACCGATGATCGCCACCTGTGGCGGTACTATCACCGGGCTGGCATAACGACCGAACAGGGTGCCGTAGTTGGACAGGGTGATGGTCGCGCCCATCAGCTCGCGCGGCGGAATCGAGCGGTTCAGCACATCCGCGCGCAACCGCGCCAGCCCCTGGCGCAGGTCCTCGGCATCGCGGTTGGCGACATCCCGCAATACCGGCACGAACAACCCATCGGGTGTGTCCACCGCTACGCCCAGGTCGATATGCTGATGCCGGGAGATCCTCAGCCGCGGGCCATCGAAGGCCACGTTCAGCGCCGGCTCGGCCTGGCAGGCGCGGGCAATGGCCCGCGCCAGGCGTACCATGGGATCACGCGCGCCATCAGGCCAGCGATGCAGGTCGGCGTCCTCGACTATGGTTACCGGCACCACCTCGGCATGCGCCCGCGCCATGTTCTTGGCCATGGTCCGGCGCACGCTGCGCAGCGCCTCGCCGCTACCCGGCTGGGCCGCCGCGGCGCGCTGTACGTCGGCATCGGTGATCAATCCGCCGCTCCCGCTGCCAGCCATGCCCTGCAGTTCCACACCCATGCGCTCGGCCAGCTTGCGCGCCCCCGGTGCGGCTCGTACCGCCCAGGCCTCACGGCTGGAGTGGGCGGCACCGACGATGAAGTCATCGGCGGCCAGATCGCTTTGGCCGCTGGCCTGGCCGAGATTGCCGACCACGGTACCACTGTCCTCGGACTCACCCTCGAACTCTACCAGCGGTTCACCGACGTGCAGCAGGTCCCCGGCCTCGCCAAAGCAGCGGCTGATCACCCCCTCCCTGGGCGAGGGCACGTCGACGATGGCCTTGGCGGTTTCCACCGAGACCAGCAACTGGTCCACCGCCACGCTGTCACCCGCCTTGACATGCCATTCGACGATCTCCGCTTCCTGCAAGCCTTCACCCAGATCGGGCAATTTGAACTGCTTCATCATGGCTCCCCCTGCATGGTTCGACAGGCGGCCTGGCAGATACTCTCGACGTCCGGCAGGTAGGCCATTTCCTGCCGTGCATAGGGAATCACGCAATCGAAACCGGTGACCCGCTGTACCGGCGCATGCAGTGCATGGAACAACTGCTCCTGCAGCAGCGCGGCGATTTCCGCGCCGGGGCCGTAGCTGCGCGCCGCCTCGTGCACGATCACGCAGCGGCCGGTCTTGCTGACCGAGGCGAGAAGGGTGGCGGTATCCAGCGGCTTGAGCGTGGCCACATCGATGACCTCGCAATCGATACCCTGCTCGGCCAGCCGGCCGGCAGCTTCCAGCGTCTCCTTGAGCGCCGCGCCCCAGCTGACCAGGCTCAGGTCGCGACCCTCGCGCAGGGTGAAGCAGGTATCCAGCGGCAGCGCCTGGCCATCATCCTCCACTACCTGGCGCACCGAACGGTACAGCCGCGACGGTTCCAGGAAGATCACCGGGTCCGGGTCGGCGATCGCCGCCAGCAGCAGACCGTAGGCGCGCCGTGGCGAGGATGGCACCACCACCCGCAGGCCGGGCACATGGGCCAGCATGGCTTCGGTGCTTTCACCATGATGTTCCGGTGCATGAATGCCACCACCATGCGGCGTGCGCAGCACCATCGGGCAACTCAGCCGGCCGCGGGTACGACTGCGCAGGCGGCTGGCATGGGAGATCAGGTGTTCCATGCCGGCATAGATGAAGCCCATGAACTGGATTTCCGCCACTGGCTTCAGGCCCTGCGCGGCCATGCCCACGCTGATGCCGGTAATCAGCGTCTCGGCCAGCGGAGTGTCCATCACCCGCCGAAAGCCGAAACGCTCGTGCAAGCCGACCGTGGCGCGGAATACGCCGCCGTTGGGCCCGACGTCCTCGCCCAGCACCACCACGTCAGGATCATCGGCCATGGCCCGGTGCAGCGCCAGGTTGATCGCCTCCACCATGCACAGGGTTGTCTGTTCAGCCATGGTCCGTCCCTCCCAGCGCGGCTGCCCGCGCGACCAGCTCATCACGCTGGTCGCGATAGCACTCGGGCAGTTGCGCATACAGATGATCGAAGGCTGCCGCCGCATCGGCCTCGGGCACTGCACGGAATTGCTCCACCGCGGCATTGATGCGCTCGGTCAGTTGCTGCTGCAGGTCCTGTTCGCGGCGCTCGTCCCACAGCCCCTGCTGATGCAGGAAGCGCTGCAACCGGCCGATCGGCTCGTGCTTCCAGGCCTCGCTCAGCTCATCGGCGGAGCGGTAGCGGCTGGCATCATCGGAGGTGGTATGGTCGCCCAGGCGATAGGTCACGCACTCCACCAGGGTCGGCCCCTTGCCGGAGCGCGCCCGTTCGATGGCGGCACTGATGCGGTCGTATACCGCCAGCACATCATTGCCATCCACCTGCTCGCCGGGAATCCCCGCCGCCAGCGCCTTGTGCGCCAGGGTCGGCGCGGCCGACTGCAGGCTGCGCGGTACCGAGATGGCCCACTGGTTGTTGTTCACCACGAACACCAGCGGCAACTGCCAGACCCCGGCCAGATTGAGACTTTCCAGGAAATCGCCCTTGCTGGTGGCCCCGTCACCGCAGGTGGTCACCGCTACCCGTGGCTGCTGACGGATACGGAAGGCCGAGGCCACGCCGCAGGCATGACAGGCCTGGGTGGCGATCGGCACGCAGATGGGGAAATCCTCGGCGGCGGTCGAGGCCGACCAGGCACTGCCGCGCTCGTCGCCGCCCCAGTACAGCAGGATGTCCTGCATGGCGACGCCGCGCTGCAGTTGCACCGCGGTGTCGCGGTAATAGGGAATCAGCACATCCTCGGCGGTCATCGCCCGCCCCAGCGCGGTGCCGATGGCTTCCTGGCCCAGGGTCGAGGCGTAGGTGCCGATCTGGCCAGTGCGTTGCAGGGCGATGCACTTCTGGTCGAACACGCGGACCAGGTTCATCTGACGATACAGCTCAAGCAGCAATTCGGGATCATCGACCCAGCCCGGCAATTCATCCAGCGGCTGGCCGTGATCATCCAGATAACGGGTGAAGGGAATCCGTACGGATAAGGGCATAGCTCTCCTCCTGACCATGATGGACGGCCGGCTTGTGGCCGGTCTTCCCCGCCAGCGCCCGGATGGGGCGGCGACGGTGACGGCGCAGACGCGCTCGTCAGCAGTATAGGTCAGGTTTCGCAGCGGCAAGGCGCCTCAGCGCGGATCGCTGTCCCGATCCGCAGCCCGGCGCAGGGCCCCGCGACTGCGCCGCAGATGGCGCAGCCCCTCGAACACCAGCACGCCCACGGCGCTCCAGATGGCGATGTAGGTGAACCATTGGTCCGGCGCTATGCTCTCGCCCAGCAGCAGCGCCACCAGCACCAGCAGCACCGGCTCGACATAGCCCAGCAGGCCGAACAGGGTGAAGGTCAGCAGGCGACTGGCGATGATATAGGTCACCAGCGCCAGGGCGCTGAAGGCACCCAGCAGCGCCACCAGTGGGTACAACCGGGGCAGTTCGACGAACAATGCCGGACCGGCGCCACCGGCCCAGGCGAACCAGCCGGCCACCGGCAGCAGGAACAGCATGTCGAACCAGAAGCCACCGAGGTTATCGGTGCCGGTCAGGCGGCGCAGCACGAAGTAGGCCGGATAGCCCACAGCGACCAGCAGCGTCTCCCAGGCAAAGGTGCCGGCCTGCAGCAACGCATGCCCCACCCCCAGAACGGCGCAGGCGATGGCCAGCTGTTGCAGCCGTGAGGGATGCTCGCGAAAGATCAGATACCCGGCCAGGACCATACTCAGCGGCAGCAGGAAGTAGCCCAGCGAGACCTCCAGCGCCCGGCCATTGACCGGCGCCCACATGAACAGCCACAGCTGCAGGCCCACCAGCACCGCGCTCAGCAGCTGCACCAGCAGCAGCGCCGGACGCTGGCGTATCCGCGTCGCCAACTCCCGGGCCAGCGGCCAGTAGCCACCCAGCAGCATGAACAGGGTGACGAAGGGAAAGGTCAGCAACATGCGCCAGCCGAAGATCTGCTCGCCATCCAGCGGCGCCAGCAGCGTGGAGAAATAATACAGGCCGCCGAACAGTACCGATGCCGTCACCGACAGGACTACCCCGATAGACATTCCACCTCCCGGTATATGGAAACGAGCCACCACGGCAAACGTGGCGGACACAATGCACGCCGGAGAATGAATTGTCGATCCCCGGCGCGGCTGTCATTCTGGCAACCCTGTCCCATTGAGTGAAACCCTCGACATGCAACTGATCTGGTTCCGCAACGATCTGCGGGTACATGACAACACCGCCCTGACCGCCGCGCTGGAACAGGGACCGACCCTGGCGCTGTTCCTGCTCAGCCCACAGCAATGGCAGGCCCATGACGAGGCACCGGCCAAGATCGACTTGCGCCTGCGTAACTTGCAGGCGCTGGCCGGCGAGCTTCAGCAGTTGAACGTACCCCTGTTGATCCGTACGGCGGACAGCTGGGCGGCGGCACCGGCGGTACTGGCCCGGCTCTGCCGTCAATATCGCATCACCCAGGTGCATGCCAATGAGGAATACGGCCTCGACGAAGCTGCAAGGGATGCGGCCGTGACCAGGCAGCTGGCAGAACAGGGCGTGGGATTGCGTTCCCACCTCGATCAGCTGCTGCTGCGCCCCGGCAGCCTGCTGACGCGCTCGGGCAGCTATTTCAAGGTGTTCAGCCAGTTCCGCAAGGCCTGCCTGCAGCAGTTGCACCTGGCACCACCGCCCTGCCTGCCGGCGCCAGCAGCGCAGCAGGCTACCGGCATCGACGCCGACCCGGTTCCCGCCAGCGTGACCGGCTTTGCCACCCCGGACCAGTCATTGCGCGATCTGTGGCCTGCCGGCGAGCAGACTGCGCGACAACGCCTGCAGCGCTTCAGCGACGAGCGCCTGCATGGCTATGCCGAGCAACGCGACCTGCCGGCCGAGCCCGGCACCAGTCAGCTCTCGCCCTACCTGGCCACCGGCGCACTGTCGCCACGCCAATGCCTGCATGCCGCGCTGATGAGCAATCAGGGCGAACTCGACAGCGGCAATGCCGGGGTGACCAGCTGGATCGACGAGTTGCTCTGGCGGGAGTTCTACAAACACATCCTGGTCGGTTATCCGCGGGTATCCCGGCACCGGGCCTTCCGCCGGCATACCGAAGCGGTGCCCTGGCGTGATGCGCCGCATGAGCTGGCGGCCTGGCAGCAAGGACGCACCGGCTTTCCGTTGATCGATGCGGCCATGCGCCAACTGCTGGCCACCGGCTGGATGCACAACCGCCTGCGCATGGTGGTCGCCATGTTCCTGAGCAAGAACCTGCTGATCGACTGGCGCGAGGGCGAGCGTTATTTCATGCAGCATCTGATCGATGGCGACCTGGCGGCGAACAATGGCGGCTGGCAATGGAGCGCTTCCACCGGCACCGACGCGGTACCCTGGTTCCGCCTGTTCAATCCGGTTACCCAGTCGCGGCGCTTCGATCCATCGGGACACTTCATCAAGCACTGGCTACCGGAGCTGGGCGAACTGGACCGTCACGATATCCACGAGCCGTCGCCGCTTTCCCGGATGCTGTGCGGCTACCCTGCCCCCATCGTCGACCTGGCGGAAAGTCGAGCGCGGGCACTGGCGGCATTCAGGGACTTGCCACCGGCTGAAGCTGATCAGGAATGAAAGGGAAAGGTGGCACGGTACAGGAGCCTGTACCGTGCCAGGGGGAAGTGCTTAGAAGATATTCATCGGGAAGTCGACGAAGATGCGCACTTCGTTGCCGTCCTGGACGTAACTGTTCGAAGCACGCAATACCGAACTGCGCAGACGAACGCTCATATCCTTGGCCGCACCGCTCTGCACCACATACTTCAGCTGGTTGAAGATTTCACGCTCGCTGGCGCTGCCAGCTTCGCGAACATTGGTAGCAGAATTACGGACAGTGATGTCAGTACCGCGAACATAAGCGAAGTTGTAGCTCAGACCCGGAACACCAAACTGGGTAAAGTCCAGACCATAACCCAGCTGCCAGGAACGCTCGTCTTCTGCGTTGAAGTCGGACCAGAAGGAGTTGGCGACCCAGATGGTGGTGCCGCCATCACCTACAGCACCTGCATTCTGGTAGAAGCCATAGTTGTAACCGGTGTCACCGCTGCTGCGCTGGTAGGCCAGAGTGAAGTCATGCGGGCCAGTGGCGTAGTTGGCGGACAGGCTCCACAGGTTGTTGCGATCACCCCTGCCATCCCACTCCCTGTCCTGTTTGGTGCGGTAGCCGCTGAAGTCCATGGTCAGAGTATCGCCCCCGTTCAGCGGACGAATGTAGTTCAGGTTGGCATACTGACGCTTGAGCACGTCTTCCACATCCGAGGCGTACAGCGCGGCACGGATATTGTCGTTGAACTGGTAGCTACCACCCAGCACTTCGATGGAGTTCAGCCCACCGCTATCACGGCCTTCATCGCTCTTGCGATGCTGAGCATGAAACCGACCGGCATGTACGGTCAGACCATCAATCTCGTTGGAGGTGATCATGGTGCCGGTGTAGGTTTCCGGCAGCAGACGGCTGTCATCGTGGCTCAGTACAGGCAGTACCGGGCGCTGGTCGCCGTAGCTCAATACGGTCTTGGAGAAGCGCGCCTTGACCGCAGCACCGGCATGGGCCATATCCCGTTCAACATTGTTAAAGGTACCGTCAGGATTCTGGTCATCTGCGAAGAAGAAATCGATACCACCGGCACCAGCACGACCACCGCCGCTATCCAGACGATAGCCATACATGCCGAAGGCGTCCACGCCCACGCCCACGGTGCCCTTGGTAAAGCCGGAGGTGAAGGTCAGCACACCAGCCTGGCCCCACTCGGCCTTGTCCCGATCACCGTTCCGGTAATCACGGTTCATGTAGGCATTGCGCAGGAACAGATCGAGACTGCTGTCTTCGACAAAGCCTTTGGAATCCGCCTGGCTGGCTGCCAGGGCGGGGACGGAGGTCATCAGGGCCAATGCAATGGCGCTCAGTTTGTACTTGGTCATTTTGGATGCCATAGATGCTGTTTTATTTAGTGTGAGAGACCCATCACCAGCTCACGGAAGCTGTAACGGGATGGTCACGCATTATCCATATTCTGGGGGGATTTCCTAGCGGCGGCGCTGCGGGAGCGACATTCGTACGCGATCCGGTGCCATCCCGAGCCGATCACGGGTTGATTCTGTTCTGGCAGGCACGGTCTGCGCTCATGGCCTGAGCCAGAAATCCGCCGTGGAGACGAGGCACTCTGCAAGGGGCAACGATCAGGGAAGATGGCTAGCTGAGCCGCAGGCCTACCTTTTTCCCGTTGTTGACCATACCGTATATGCTGATAATATACATTCATGATCAATTGGACACAGATTACTGGCTTTGACTGGGATGCTGGCAACTCCCGTAAGAATGCGGAGAAGCATGGGGTTAAGCAATCTGAAGCGGAAGAAATTTTCTTTAATGAGCCGCTTCTGGTGTTGGAAGACCCCAAGCACAGCCTGGCTGAAGTTCGTTTTCATGCTCTTGGTGAAACAGATGACGGAAGATTGCTCCACGTTACGTTCACACTGAGACGGGACGGTACGTTAATTCGGGTGATTTCCGCTCGTGCCATGCACCGAAAGGAGAGAGCTATTTATGAGCAAGCTAAAAAAGACACCTGAGTTCAACAGTGAAGCAGAAGAGCGAGAGTTCTGGGAAGCCCACGACTCTACCGACTATGTGGATTGGAGTCAGGCCAAGTCGGTTTCAATGCCCAGGCTGAAACCCTCGACCAAAACGATCTCACTGCGCCTGCCGGAGACGCTGCTTGACCGAATCAAGATCGAAGCGAACAAGCGGGATATGCCCTACCAATCGCTGATTAAAGCTTGGCTGGCGGATGAGGTGAACGAGAGTCGTAGCCAAAACAGTTGATGCAGCATCGTTCACAGCTTTCTGGCAGGCCCGGTCTGCGCTCATGGCCTGAGCCAGAAATAGGGACAGAGTTAAGGAAACGCTGAAAACTCCTTGCCCGTCATCCTTCGCGTAGGCGAAGGATCCAGGGTGCCGGCTGCCCCGGAGTGGTCGGTGGATCCTTGCGAAATTGTACCTGGTCCAATTACTACAATTACTACTGACAGCACGTTCGCATAGCCCGCTTCCCGATCGGAGTATCCTTTGCACCGGGAGTGGCCTACCTGCGACACGCCGTGAACCCATCCCTGGGGGCTCGTTGATGCCATCCATGGCATCAAACGGTCGCAGGTAGGCCACTCCCGGCGCAAAGGTAAAAGCATTCGTGCTGCTGAGGTTTTAAAACCATCAGCAGCTTGGAAGGCTCTGGAACAGCTTGGTCGGCAGGGTTGGACCGACCGTCTGCCGCCAGGGATGTATTCACGGCGTGTCGGCACGGCTCTGCCGACCAAGCTGGTCCTTGCAGGCTCTAATAAAGCCGCCTGAGAGGATAACCGTACTTGAATTCCGTTATGGCATTCCTGTCGGTTATCACTTCCAGTGGTCTTTCCGTCACCTTTCGTACCAACTCGATATCAACAAAATTTCTACTCAGGTACTGTTCGGTTAACGAGTTGTCGTCCGCAAATAATGGCTCACCTTCCATGCTGACCTGCGCATAAATATCTCGTGCTTCGACAGAGTCCTTGCGCTCCCTGAAGTCAAAGTCTGCAGCAAAGATAAAGTTTCCGTAACGATAGGCATGTTCAAACACCCTGGTTGCCGTATAAAAAGCATCAGGCGATCCCGTTGCATTGAACGCCATGACGGCGCCAGGATTCATATGCCTGCGTATCAACTGCAAATATTCCTGCGACAATAAAAAACTGCTGTTTGCCCGCCAGTGCCACGTAGTGTTCATGATAACCAGATCATAGGTTTCCTGCGGATGCAGGCGTAACCAGCGCCGCGCATCATCAATCACAATATTGACTCTTGGATCTTCCAGTGCCCTAGCCTGCACCGGATACGCCTGCGCTGCCTGCAAGTAACCGGCATTGATCTCCACTACATCAATATGCTCAACACCTGGAAAACCATTGGTCAATGCCAGCCAGCTGCCAATGGACAGCCCCACCATCAGCACCCGCCGCGGTTGTGGTTGCAGTGCTGCCAGCAGCAAGGGCCTGTCCAGGCCATTGGTATTTTTTATCAGAGACAGATTGGTACGCCCGTCATACACATTGCCGCCATATATCGCATCATCGCCCGACTCATATTTGTGCAAATCCGCCGGTGGAAAAATGGTGATGATGCCGTGCCTGTTTTCAATGACCTGACTGGCCATCTGCCCATTGGAGGTCACCTGCTGAATCAAGGCGTGAGGATCAAGGATCTGCGCCGCCAACCCCAATCCCACTGCCATAGACAGACTGCTCCCCGCCACGGGCAAGCGAAAGCGCAACCCCTTCTGCAGCCAATAAAAAAACCCGGCTGCAATCACCTGTAACAACGCAAGCAGCAAAAAGGTCTGCTGCAAGCTCAACAGATTAAGCAACACGTAGCCGGTAACCAGCGGCCCCAATGCCGCGCCTAGCACATTCGATGTATACACCCAGGCAAACCGCTGCCCCTGCTTACCGCTGCTGGGTCCAGCACCCAAATGATGGGCAATGGGAAACAAGTAGGCCAGTACAGAAGACACCAAAGCAATCCAGACAAAATCAATCAACGGATTGCGCCACCACTGGCTATGGCCCCAGGCAAACAAGAATGGCATCACCAGCGTCAACCCCGCTGACAGTAGCAGGGCCAGCATGGCATGCCGCCAAAGCTGAGCGTTATCAGACACCGCACGGCAGGCTTTGCCGCCCCGGCGAGCACCCAGAGCAATACCGGCCAGATAGGCCATCAGCACAAAACCAAAGGCGGACGGGGTCGACATCATGGTAAAGCCGTACAGCCGCACCCAGACAATTTCCAGACTCAGACTGACAAAGCCACAGAAAAACGACAACATTGCGGGATAGTTCATCACGCACTCCCTGCCATAGAGGCTCGAACACTGAAACGGGTCTGCCAGATAAAGGCAAACAAAGCCAGCGCAGCCACAATCAGATTGCCCAGTGCAGCCATATGAATCACGCTATCCACTGGCAACAGCGGCAGCAACACAAAAGGCACCAACCCCGCACCGGAAGCAGCCCCTAGGGTATTGATGAAGTACAACTGGCCAACCGACACTCCTATGCTGTCCTGCCAGTCATTGAACACCATGGTCAGCAGCGGCAACGTCATACCCATCAGCGTGGTGGGCACAATAAGAAACAGCAGGCTACCCATGGCACTGCTCAGGGAGCCACCACCTGCCGCTACGAGCCAGTCATCGATAAATTCCACCAGTAATAATGAGTAGAAGCCATACAGCGCAATGGCCAGTTCTGCTGCTGCATAAATCTGAATTCTGCGCTTGGGAGCCGTATCCGCAATCCAACCGCCCAACATACCGCCAAAGCCGATGCCCAACATAAACACCGAGACAATGATGGTAATGGAGTCAATATCCACCCCAATGATGCCGTACAGACTGCGTTGCCAGCTCACCTGATACATCAATGCACAGATGCCGGACAGGAAAAAACTGCTCAATAGAGCACTATCGAGCAGACGAATTTTTTTAAACTTCCCAAGACGGTTATTCATATCAATCGACCATCAACGCAAGATCATAAAGCATGGGTTTTCCTCGATCGCCAGTTGAAGGCGTTTCGTCCAGGTATCAGGGACTGCTTGGCCCTGCTCATCTCGCCATGCGCCGTGACGCAGAAAACTTTGCACCTCTGGAACATGTAAACCGACCTGGCTATCCGCACGCATCAGATCCAATAGTGTCTGTGGTATGGCGGCCACACTGTAAGACTGTTGGACATTAGCCTTCAGTTGCTCGGCCATAGCCGGCCAGGTTTGCGCATAGCTGTCGCTCAACCAGACCAGTGCCGGTACTTCATAGGCGTCACGGGTATGGCGGTTTGCAGCACCTACTGCACAGGCTCCGCCTGGAATGCTTTCACCATGGTCGGCGGCATACACCAGTACGGCCTTACGTCCGTCCAGACTGAGCATTTCCATGATGTTGTCCAGAACCGTATCGGTATAGGCCACGCTGTTGAAGTAGGCCTCGCGTGCATCGCTGGTATCGTGATAAGGCCCAAAGCCCGCCGGATAACGATGCCGATAATTGAAGTGGCTGCCCATGGTGTGCAATACCACAAAGACTTGCCTATGCGTATCCAGATGGCGCTGTAAGGCAGGCAAGAGCACTGCGTCATAATTGCCCTGCGCATGAAAACTGGAGGGGTTGAGAAAAGCGGTTGCGGCAGCTTCTTCAGCGTAACTGGCAATAATGCCATCGTGTTTGCCTACCGCCGCCTGATTGGAAAACCAGGCAGTGGCATAGCCTGCATCGGCTGCAACGCTGACAATGGAGCGTGTGGCCTGTGGGTTGGGTGTGCCATCCGGCCAGATCAGTGGTTGCGCAGTCAGCATGGACGGAACCGCCTGCCGGGTAGCGGTGCTTTGTGCCAGCGTATTGGCAAAACCGAACAGATGCTCGCCTTGAGCTACACGTGCTTCCAGACGTGGTGTAGTAGCTGGAGCCTGCGGGTTGAACCAGCGCCAGGCATTGCGCGTGGACGACTCGCCAATCACCAACACCACCACCTCGGCGGCTGGTTCATAACCCTGCATGCCAAAGGCTGCGTCCGGCTCCTGCAAATGAGCACGGATGGCATTTACTGCCCGCCGTGCCTGACTGTATTGCACAGCCGCCCAAGGCAACTCATAAGGGAAAGCACCGGGCAGACGGTAACTGAAGCCGACCTGCTGGTCGGCCTTGTCCAGTTCATGCAGTGTATGTCCGGGGCTGAAGCGAGGCGCGGAGCGCTCAGGGGCAGTTGCCGGATTCAACCCGCTCTGCTCGGCAGCCTTGGCAGATAAGGGCTTATCGTTCAGCACAAGGTATGGCAAACCCAGCATGGCCAGGCAAAAGAATGCTGTCTTACCACGAAAACCCCAGCTCCATCGACGGCTCGAACGGCGACACAGCCAATACAGGAACATCAGACACATCAGGTTCCACAAGGCAAACAGCGCAAGCCATAACGAAGGAATGCTGGTGACCAAATTACTCAGCTCTGCCGGGCTGGTTGCCACAGCAGTACCGATCAGTGTGGCGGTAATCGGCGTACCTGCGATTACACGCACGCCAAGCGCCAGCGGCAACCACCACAAAAATAATAACCAGAGATATAGCCATGCAACCCAGGGGCGAGCGAACAAGCATACAAAACAGGCAGCCAGTAACATGCCGAGCACCAACCTTTCCATATACTCTGTGCCATTCAGCAACAGACTGCTATTGGGCTGAAGCCAAAGCAGATTCGGCAGATTGACCGCCAAGACAAACAGAAAAAACAACCACCCAGCGTACTGCCCGGATACCCTCTCGGCAGACTGGCCCTGAGAGGTCTTGCTGCGGACTCTGAAGCAGCTCAGTCCCATGGCCGCAGGTCAACAATGGCAATCACAGCCGCGGTTTCTGTATTGACCAGTACAGTCATATCCTGTGCACTGGCTTTTAACGGCAACCAGCCGTTGGCTGTTGGATACAGGTTTAATAGTTGTTGTATCTGCTTTGTCGGGTTAAACGCAGCCAATGCGGATAAAGGCCGTGCCTGCTGCCGTATGGCTTCATTTTGCCGGGCGAGAGGCTGATAAAGATGGGGGCGCTGGGCGATATCTGGCCCACCGGCCACCGCCTCAAAGAGAATCTGATTGTTTTCTTCCGATGAAAAGGGTGCTTTCGCGGCAACCCATTTGGGGCCAGACCATGAAGGTATACGATATTCTGCAGCGGCCTCATCCAGCTTGCGCTCATCAATTTCCGGGATGCGCACCATCTCGAATCTGTCCTTGGCAAATACCAGCCATGCGGGGCGGCCATCTGCTACCGTATACAACCCATAGGCCAGTGCCGAAAGTTGCAGCAGCGCAATAACGCTGATATCCATCACCAAGGTCTTCTTACCGGGCTTGTATACCAGCAGACTCAGGATTGGGCCGAGGATTACGTCGATGGCCAGCAGCAGTAGAAAGATGCTGGTAACGTCTGCAGCTGTATGCAAGGGAGCTGGATACCAGATAAAAAAAACCAGTCCAGCGGCTAGCAGGGCAATCAGAATAGAAACTAACAAGTGAAGGGCAAAGGCTTCTAATCGTTCAAGCATAAATATGGCGTGCTTAATTTCTGCTAAAGTCAGCGTAACGAACATCAACAACCAAAGACGCCTTGCACTTGCAAGGCGTCTTTATGCACAGCTATAGCTCATTAACCACGGCAGCTAGCTGGCAAATATTTTTCCAATATGGTGGTGGCGGCGGTACCACCACACTCCCACATTACAATTGCTTTTGCAGAAGCGCGCAAAAAGTCAGCAGCTATGGCTTGGGTGCCAGGAGCACCATTAGCACCAACGGTTGTATATGGAGTCAGTGCAAGATCGCGGGCTCCAGTATCCAGCTGAGGAATATTCTGGGCGGTAACAGTGATAACCCCAGCGGCAGATGTATTCAGAGATGCAACGTACTGAGAAAGGCCATTGCCGCCAGAGGCCCCCGACCCTTCGCCGCAACCAAATCCATTAGCTCCCGGCGCTGTAGCTAGACCTGTTTGAGACACTTCAGTAATTGTAGTGCGGCAAGAGGATGCAGCCAACAGCACCTCAGATACACGAGCACGAGCGGTGTAATCCTGATAAGCCGGCAACGCAATTGCAGCCAAAATACCAATGATCGCCACAACGATCATCAATTCAATAAGAGTAAAACCCTTCTGCATGCTCTTCATTTTGTTTCTCCATAATGTGAAGTCTAGGCCCGGTTTCAGGTGGTCCGTCACCGGTATGCCTACAGGGGCAGAAGCAGCTTGTGTGCCAACTCAAATGGGCGTTCGGGTTTAGAAAGAAAAATCTGGCCTACTTTGTAATCAAAAGCTGTTGTCTAGAACCGTGGGAGTCAGGCTTGGCGGGGGTTTAGGGGATTCTGGCACTGCCTTTGCCAGACGATATAAAGGACACTCATTTTTCATGCCCGAATAATAAATACAGTTGTTTCAACATGAGAATGTCACACTGCAGGTGTGACAACATATCGAACTGTCACAGCTAAGATGTGACAGCTCCATAAATGTCATACTTCAAGTACGACATTGAACTGATGTTGCGGCTAGATAGTGTTAGAATAACGATCACGTTTCCAGGGGGGCATATGCATAGCAAACCGGCTATTACCATAGACACAGCGGCGGCACTTATGCAGGTGTCCAAACGCACTCTCTGGCGCTATTTGCGTGACGGCAAGCTCAGCCAGCAGAACAGGAGGCAGGAGGCAGGAGGCAGGGCCATGATCCTGATTGAGGAGGTGGCTGACCAGCTCGCTGTCAAATTGGTGCCCGGTAATGGCGACCCTGATACCGACGACTACGCCCTGCTGGCCCTGGCTGACCGCGGGGACAGCGATGCCCAGAACGATCTGGCTCTGTTATTTCTGGAGCAGGAGCTGTACGACTTTGCCTTGCACTACTTTCACCTGGCCATTGCCCAGAACCATGCTGATGCCATGCACTACCTGAGTAACATGTATGAGACAGGCACAGGCGTTGAGCAGTGCTCGGAAACAGCCTTGATCTGGCGCACAAAAGCGGCTGCCTTCGGCCACCAGATTGCCCGCAAGAAGGTACTCTGGCCACCGTCCTTGTAAGGCGCGGTACAAGAACAGCTGAGACCATGACCGAGGCTTTTTTCTGCGGCAGGTATGGCCTTTTTCATTCTGCCTATACCGCTGGGAAACAGGGTTGCCTGCATACACCTTGCCGAGCCGGTGGCTGCCAAGCTGGTGCCATACAAAACATCCCGTAGCAATTCCTCCCCCCAGCTCATCTTCCAATCGACCTGCGGTCATGTCAGTTTGCAGCAAGTCATTCATACTCAGGCAGCGCGGTCCTGCTGTTCCCGCTGTCTTCAGAGAGGTTCCGGTTCATGTGGTACAACGGTCTACTCGATCCTTCCGGCTGGCAGTTGCTGGCCATCATCCTGGTGCTGACGCATATCACCATCGTCAGCGTGACGGTGTATCTGCATCGTTATTCGGCACACCGCTCGCTGGAGCTGCATCCGGCACTGAAGCATTTCTTCCGTTTCTGGCTGTGGCTGACGACCAGCATGAACACGCGGGAGTGGACAGCCATTCACCGCAAGCACCACGCCAAGTGCGAGACCCCGGAAGACCCTCACAGCCCGGTGCAGAAGGGTCTGTCTACCATACTGCGCAAGGGCGCGGAGCTGTACATGGCGGAGGCGAAGAACGAGGAAACGCTGCGCATCTACGGCAAGAACTGTCCCGATGACTGGATCGAACGCAATCTGTATGGGCGTTATCGCAATACCGGCATCGTACTCATGCTGTTGATCGACCTGGCCCTGTTCGGTGTGCTGGGGCTGACCGTATGGGCAATACAGATGATCTGGATTCCGCTGTGGGCTGCCGGCGTGGTGAATGGCCTGGGCCATGCGGTGGGTTACCGCAACTTCGAATGCAAGGATGCGGCAACCAATATCGTGCCCTGGGGCATCCTGATCGGTGGTGAGGAGCTGCACAACAACCATCACACCTACCCGAATTCGGCCAAGCTGTCGGTGAAGAAGTGGGAGTTCGACATGGGCTGGATGTGGATCCGCCTGTTCAGCCTGCTGCGGTTGGCGAAAGTGCGCCGGGTCGCGCCAGTACCGCATCGCATCGAAGGCAAGCAGACCCTGGACCTGGATACCGCCCGGGCGATCCTGAACAACCGCTTCCAGATCATGGCGCAGTACCGCAAGACCGTCATCCGGCCACTGGTACGCCAGGAGATGCAGCGGGTCGACGACTCCGTGCGCCACCTGTTCCGCCGTGCCAAGCGCCTGCTGGGCCAGGAAACCAGCCTGCTGGCGCCGCAGCAGGAGGCGCGTATCCAGACCATTCTGGAGCAGAGCCAGTCGCTGCGCATCATCTACGAGAAGCGCCTGGCGCTGCAGCAGATCTGGGGCCGTACCAGCAGCAATGGCCACGACATGGTCAATGCACTGAAGGACTGGTGCACCCAGGCCGAGGCTACCCGCATCCGCGTGCTGCAGGATTTTGCCGCGCATCTGCGTACCTATACGCTGCAGCCGGCACTGGCATCCTGAATACCAGCCTGCCTGCAAACGGGCGGCAGCGCGGCTGACCGCCCCTGCCGCTTCGCTGGTCAGCTGGCGGCCCTCAACTATACTGCGGTGGAACCACGCCGTTGTGCTCCCTTGCATGAAGCGGAATACGCCATCGGCGTACCGCTTCGGGCACAGCCTCTCGCCTGACCAGCAATGAGGACTTTCCTGTGACGACCACCGTAGTGAGAACCTATCCAGGCGCGCTGCATCCGCTGCATGCGGTATTGCTCGCCGGCACCATCCCGCTGTTTCTCGGCGCTCTGCTCAGCGACATCGCCTATGCCTCCAGCTACCAGATACAGTGGAGCAACTTCGCCTCCTGGCTGCTGGCCGGGGCGCTGGTGTTCTGCGGTCTGGCGGGGCTGTTCGCCATCGCCGGCCTGGCCCGTAGCGAACGGCGGCATGGACGTCCCCTGCTGTATCTGGTTCTGCTACTGGCCACCTGGATCCTCGGCTTTCTCAATGCCCTGGTGCATGCCAAGGACGCCTGGGCAATCATGCCCGCCGCCCTGATCCTGTCGGTGATCGTGATGGTCCTGGCCTGCGCCGCCACCTGGGTCGGTTTCTGCAGCGTGCATGTAGGAGGTCGGGAATGAAGATTATCCACAGCCTGTCGATCGTCGCCGTCTCCATTGCACTGGCCGCCTGCGGTGACTCCGAGCCCAAGCAACTCTACGGCGCCAATCCCGACCTGCCGGACATGCAGCGCGGCCTGCTACCGAGCATGACCATCGCCAAGCCCGCCGAGTGGGGCGACCAGTTGCCGCTGACGCCGCCGAACTACACAGTCACCGCCATCGCTACCGACCTGAAGATTCCCCGCCAGACCCTGGTATTGCCCAATGGCGACATCCTGGTGGCCGAAGGCCGGGGCGGCAATGCCGCCAAGCTCAAGCCCAAGGACGTGATCGCCGGCCATATCAAGGCCAAGGGCAACACCTCGGTGGAGAGCGGCAACCGCCTGACGCTGCTGCGCGACAGTGATGGCGACGGCGTCTACGAGGAGCAGACCGTGTTCGCCGAGGATCTCAACGCGCCCTACGGCCTGGCCCTGATCGACAACAACCTGTATGTCGCCAACCAGGATGCGCTGGTGCGCTTCGATTACGAAGAAGGCCAGACCCGGGCCAGCGGTCCGCCGGACAAGATCACCGACCTGCCATCGGCGATCAACCACCACTGGACCAAGGCGATGACCGCCAGCGCCGACGGCCGCTACCTGTATGTCGGTATCGGCTCCAACAGCAACATCACCGAGCGCGGTATGGAAGCCGAGGTCGATCGGGCACTGGTGTGGCAGATAGATCCCTTGACCGGCGCCTACAAGCCCTATGCCACCGGCCTGCGCAACCCCACGGCGCTGGCCATCCAGCCGGGCACCGGACAGTTGTGGGCGGTGGTCAATGAGCGCGACGAACTGGGACCGGACCTGGTGCCCGACTACCTGACCTCGGTACGCGAGGGTGGCTTCTACGGCTGGCCCTATGCCTACTGGGGGCAGAATGTCGACCCGCGGGTCAAACCCCAGAACCCGGACAAGGTGGCGGCGTCGATCACCCCCGACTACAGCCTGGGTTCCCACGTCGCCGCCCTGGGCGTGGACTTCTCCACCGCGGCCATGGGGCCGGACTTCGCCGATGGCGTGTTCGTCGGCGAGCATGGCAGCTGGAACCGCAAGGAGCCGGTCGGCTACAAGGTGGTGTTCGTGCCATTCAGCAATGGCCGGCCCGCCGGCGAGCCGATCGACTTCCTCTACGGCTTCCGTGGCGAGGATGGCAAGACCCGCGGCCGGCCAGTCGGCGTGACAGTGGACCCGCGCGGCGCACTGATCGTCGCCGATGACCTGGCCAACACCATCTGGCGGGTAACCCCCAGCCAGTGACGAACGGAGGCGTCAAAGCCTCCTGCACGGGTCGCTTTACCGGGCGCCAGGGTTTATCCTTGGCGCTCTGTCATGACTTCAATGGTTGCAACGGATGCGTACCTACCTCATGGGGATTGCCCTGCTGCTGGCCAGTCCGGCCCTGCTGGGCTCGACGATCTACAAATACACCGATGCCAACGGGGTGGTCACCTACACCGACCAGCGCGTCCAGGGCGCCAAGGTCTTCGTGTTCAGCGACAACATGGTCGAGAACAATGACCGCCAGGTCTATGTCACCACCCGCAAGCATGCCGGTGGCGATACCCTGGTGGTGAACAACGACCTGTATGCCCCGGTCGAAGTCGAGCTGGAAATCACCTCTGCCGAACACGTGCTCGGCGCACCGACCAAGCCAGTACGCTGGGTATTGCCACCGCGCGGGCAGATTCGCCTGCTGACCCTGGCGCCGGACGGCAAGGGCACGCCACGCTACCAGCACAAGCTGCGCTATGCACTCGGCGACCCGCGCGCCGAACACAGTCCCCTGGCCTATCCGCTACCCTGGCGGGGTGGCCCGTTCCGCATGACCCAGGGGCCGGGTGGGCGCTACAGTCACACCGGGCCGAAAGGCCGCTACGCAGTGGATATCGCCATGCCGGTCGGTACCCCGATCGTCGCCGCCCGTGGCGGCCTGGTGGTCAAGACCGAGAACCGGCAGAGCGGTCGCGGCACCAACCCCGCCGGCAACTTCGTTCGGGTTCTGCACGATGACGGCACCATGGGCGTCTACCTGCACCTGAAACAGGGCTCGGTCAATGTGCGCGAAGGTCAGCGGGTACGCACCGGGGAACTGCTGGCGCTGTCCGGCAATACTGGCAACAGCACCGGGCCGCACCTGCACTTCGTAGTGCAGAAGAACACCGGCCTGAACACCGTGTCCATTCCCTTCGAGTTTTCCCAACCGGTGAACAGCATGCCCAACTTTGCGGTGGGTGGGGAGCGTTGATGAGTCAGGGGCAGGAAGGCGGACGCCGCACTCTGAATCGCAGACAACAAAAAAACGCCGGGAGCGTTTTTTGACGTCGCCCTGCGACGGCCCGTAGGGTGGCCGCCACGGATGGCAGGCAACAAAAACCCCGCCGCGGCGGGGTTCTTGTCAGTCAGGCAGATCTTACTTGATCTTGCCTTCCTTGTAGATCACGTGCTTGCGAACAACCGGATCGAATTTCTTGATTTCGATCTTGTCCGGAGTAGTACGCTTGTTCTTGTCGGTAGTGTAGAAATGACCAGTACCGGCAGAGGAGATCAGACGAATCAATTCACGCATGACACTGCTCCTTAGATTTTTTCGCCGCGGGCGCGGATGTCGGCCAGAACGGCATCGATACCACGCTTGTCAATGATACGCATGCCCTTGGCGGTAGTGCGCAGACGGACAAAACGCTTTTCGGATTCTACCCAGAAGCGGTGGTGCTGCAGGTTAGGCAGAAAACGACGCTTGGTTTTGTTGTTAGCGTGGGAAACGTTGTTCCCAGTCACCGGGCCTTTGCCGGTCACTTGACATACTCGAGACATGGTTAACCCTCTCCAACCACTTGCCCAACCCGAACTGGTTGGAAGTCATAAAAAGAATCTGTTGTCCAGCCGGGGCAAGCCTTCACGCATCACTGTAAGGTGCTGATTACAGGTGCAGCCCCGAGAAGAGCGGAGCTTTATACCAAAATGCGCCCCCCCAGGCAACGATTTTTCACGTGCAAGCCCTATAAAAGCCCGCGTTCGGCGAAGGAAACCGGATCACCGTCACCCACCACCAGATGGTCCAGCACCCGTATATCCACCAGCGCCAGCGATTCCTTCAGACGCCGGGTCAGCAGCAGATCGGCCTGGCTGGGTTCGGCCACACCCGACGGATGGTTATGGGTCAGGATCAGCGCGGCGGCATTGTGCGCCAGCGCCCGCTTGATGACCTCGCGCGGATAGACGCTGGCGCTGTCCAGGGTACCGCGGAACAGCTCCTCGAAGGCGATCACCCGGTGCTGGTTGTCCAGGTACAGGCAGGCGAAGACCTCGTGCGGCAGCGCCATCAGCTGGCTACGCAGATAATCGCGTACCGCACCCGGCGAGGTCAGCGCATCGCCGCGCTGGAGTTCCTCGAACAGGTGCCGGCGGGCCATTTCCATTACCGCCTGCAATTGCGCGAACTTGGCCGGCCCCAGGCCCGGGTGTCGGCAGAAGTCCTGCTGGCCCGCCTGCAGCAGGGCGCGCAGGCTGCCGAAACCGCACAACAGTTGTCGGGCCAGATCGACCGCGCTGCAGCCCGGCAGGCCGGTACGCAGGAAGATCGCCAGCAGCTCGGCGTCGGACAGGGCCGCAGCGCCCTGCAGCAGCAGTTTCTCCCGGGGCCGTTCAGCCGCCGGCCAGTCGGTGATGGGCATGGCAGGTGCTCCTTGCTTGGCGGTGGCACGTACTTCCCTTGCGTGCGGCAACGCAGGGAGTATATGTCTGCCCCGCGAGCGGGGTCGAGCAGCCGATGGGAGGGGCGTGACGGGGTCGGCATATGCTATCGTTAACGCCATTTTCCGGGCGCGCTGATGGGCAGCGGCGCCGTGGGCCGGAGTCGACGATGCAGCGGTTGTTCAACAAGCAGGTGGTCCTGGGAGTCAGCGGCGGTATCGCTGCCTATAAGAGCGCCGAGCTGGTGCGCCGGTTGAAGGATGCCGGGGCTGAGGTGCGGGTGGTGATGACCCGCGCCGCCTACGAGTTCATCACCCCCCTGACCCTGCAGGCGTTGTCCGGCAACCCGGTGCACGGCGACCTGCTGGACCCGGCCGCCGAGGCCGCCATGGGCCATATCGAACTGGCGCGCTGGGCCGACCTGGTATTGATCGCCCCGGCTACCGCCGACCTGATGGCGCGCCTGGCCAATGGCCGTGGCGACGACCTGCTGACCACCCTGGTGCTGGCCACCGACGCCCCGGTTGCCCTGGCACCGGCGATGAACCAGGCCATGTGGCGCGACCCGGCAACCCAGGCCAACCTGCAGACGCTGTTGCAACGCGAGATCCGGGTGTTCGGCCCGGCCGCCGGCGAGCAGGCCTGCGGCGATATCGGCCCCGGGCGCATGCTCGAACCGCTCGACCTCGCCGCACGTTGCGCCGACTGCTTCGAACTCGGCCTGCTCAGCGGCCGCCATGTCTTGATAAACGCCGGGCCGACCCGCGAGGCGATCGACCCGGTGCGTTACATCTCCAACCACAGCTCCGGCAAGATGGGTTTTGCCCTGGCCGAGGCCGCCGCCGAGGCCGGTGCCCGGGTCACCCTGGTGGCCGGTCCGGTCAACCTGCCGACCCCGCCGCGGGTCGAGCGCATCGATGTGATCAGCGCCGCCGAGATGCTGGCCGCCTGCGAGGCGGCATTGCCGGCGGACCTGTTCATCGCCTCGGCCGCGGTGGCCGACTATCGCCCGGCCGCCTGCGCAGCCGGTAAGCTGAAGAAGGACCCCCGCAGCGACACCGGCATGACCCTGCAACTGGTGCGCAACCCGGACATTCTCGCCACCCTGGCCAGCCATGCGCAGCGGCCCTGGTGCGTCGGCTTCGCCGCCGAGACCGATGACGTGCTCGGTTATGCCAGCGACAAGCTGACCCGCAAGAACCTGGACCTGATCATCGCCAACGATGTCAGCCAGCCCGGCATCGGCTTCAATTCCGACGACAATGCCGTGACCCTGATCGACCGCAGCCTGACCCCGCAGTCGCTGCCGCGCGCCAGCAAGCACAAGCTGGCCCGGCAGATCATCGCCTTCATCGCCAACCATCTGAACACCCCAGCCTGAGGACATATTCATGCACGCTCTGCAAGCCCGGATCCTTGACCCCCGCCTCGGCCAGCAATGGCCGCTGCCCGCCTACGCCACCGAAGGCTCCGCCGGGCTGGATCTGCGCGCCATGCTCGATGCCCCGCTGACCCTGGAGCCGGGTCAGACCACCCTGCTGCCCACCGGGCTGGCGATCCACATTGCCGACCCGGGCCTGGCGGCGATGATCCTGCCGCGCTCCGGGCTGGGTCACAAGCACGGCATCGTGCTGGGCAACCTGGTCGGGCTGATCGACTCGGACTACCAGGGCGAGCTGATGGTCTCCTGCTGGAATCGCGGCCATCAGTCGTTCAGCATCGAGCCGGGCGAACGCATCGCGCAGATGGTACTGGTGCCGGTGGTGCAGGCGTCGCTGGAGATCGTCGAGCAGTTCGACGACAGCCAGCGCGGCGCTGGTGGTTTCGGACACACCGGCAGTCACTGATCGACCACTGGCTCATGCACGGAGGCAAACACCAGAGATGAAACTGACCATACCCAGGCTGCGCCGACAACCTCAGGGCCTGCCCGCCACCCTTGGCCCATTGCTGCTGATGCTCGCCGGCCTGGCCGCCGCGCTTGCCCTGCTGTGGCTGCTGCTGTTCGCCCCGGCCGCGGAGAAATACCGCCAGGAGCTGGGCAGCGCCTATGCCGGCCAGCAGCAGAGTGCGCTCAATCGCAGCCTGGCGCGCATCGATGCCGATCTGGCCCGGGTCGCCGCCAACCCCCAGCTGCAGGTCACCCTGCAACAGGGCGGCAGTGCGACCCTGGAACGCCTGCTGCACTATCAGTTCGCCGACAACCTGGCGATCCATACCCACCTGCCGGGCGCGGCACGGGTGACCGATGATCCGCAGGCACCCTTGAGCTTTGCCGCGCTGGACATGATCCGCCGGGCCGAGCGCGGGCTGCCGGTGCCGGTCGAGGCGCACCGGGTAGGCGACAGTTGGCGGCTGTATGCCGTGCAACCGCTGCGCGCCTCGCCCACCGCGCCGATCGGCGGCACCCTGCTGGCGGTGTTCGACATGCAGCGCCTGACGGCATTGCTGCCACCGCTGCCAGCCGACGCCGGCCAGGTCCGGCTGGTCCAGCAGTTCCCCGGCGCGCCGGCGCAGACCCTGTACCAGGCGGGCAGCGGCCAGGCCCCGGTGCTGCAGCTGAATACCGACAATCCGGCCTGGCGCATCGAGTTCCGCGGCGGCGCGGCCATGGCCGCCGGTGCGCCCAACCCCTTGCTGCTGGCCGGGGCCATATTGCTGGCCCTGGCCGGCGCACTGGCCAGCCTGCTCGTGCTGCAGCGCAGCTGGAGCCGGGCGCTGGCCGCCGATGCCGACACCCTGCAGCAGCTGACCCGCGGGCACAAGGCTGCCGGCCTGCAACTGGGTTCACTGGAGCCGGTGGCGCAGGACATCATGGCGCTGGCCACGCGCGCCAGCCAGGCGCCAGCGAGCCGGCCGGCAGCGGCCCAGACAGTCGCACCGACCACGCCGGTGACCATGGAAGAAGCGCTGCCGCCGCTGGATGACGTGCTGGATATCGATATCCTCGATGAGCTGGACGAGGAGCCGGGCAGCGGCATCCCCGAGCTGCCCGCGGAAATCTTCCGCGCCTACGACATCCGTGGCGTGGTCGGTCGCACCCTTACCGCCGAGCATGTCTACTGGCTGGGCCGGGCCATCGGCAGCGAATCGCTGGATGCCGGCCAGCCGCAGGTAGCGGTGGCCCGCGACGGGCGCCTGTCCGGCCCCGAGCTGCAGGAGCAACTGGTACGCGGCCTGTGCGACAGCGGCTGCCAGGTGATGGACCTGGGCATGGTGCCGACCCCGGTGCTGTACTACGCCACCCATGTCACCGAGGCCACCTCGGGGGTGATGCTCACCGGTAGCCACAACCCGCCGGACTACAATGGCCTGAAGATCGTCATCGCCGGCCAGACCCTGGCCGGCGAGCGCATCACCGCCCTGCACCAGCGCCTGCGGGACAATGCCCTGCACGAGGGCAACGGCAGTTGCGCACCCCTGCAAATACTCGACGACTATTGCCAGCGCATCGTCGATGATGTGCTGCTGGCTCGCCCGCTCAAAGTGGTGGTGGACTGCGGCAATGGCGTCGGCGGGGTGATCGCCCAAACCCTGATCGACCGGCTCGGCTGCGATGTGATCCCGCTGTACTGCGAGGTCGATGGCACCTTCCCCAACCATCATCCGGACCCCGGCAAGCTGGAGAACCTGCAGGACCTGATCCTGATCGTCAAGCAGCAGGGCGCCGACCTGGGCATCGCCTTCGATGGCGATGCCGACCGTCTCGGCGTGGTCACGCCCAATGGCGAGAGCATCTGTGCCGACCGCCTGCTGATGCTGTTCGCCGAGGACATAGTGACCCGCAACCCCGGTGCCGACATCGTATTCGACGTGAAATGCACTCGCCAGCTGCCACAACTGATCAGCCGCCTGGGTGGACGCCCGGTGATGTGGAAGTCCGGCCATTCGATGATCAAGGCCAAGATGCGCGAGACCCAGGCGCTGCTCGGTGGCGAGATGAGCGGCCATGTGTTCTTCCAGGAACGCTGGTACGGCTTCGACGATGGGCTGTATGCCGCTGCCCGGCTGCTGGAGCTGATTTCCATGCTGGCCGTGGACCGCGATGGCATCAACGCCCTGTTCGGACGCTATGTGACCGGCATGAACACGCCGGAGATCAACCTGACGGTGGGCGAGCAGCGCAAGTTCGAGCTGATCGAGTCGCTGCAGCGCAGCGCCGACTGGGGCGAGCAGGCCCGAATTACCACCATCGACGGCATTCGCGTCGACTACCCCGACGGCTGGGGCCTGGTACGCGCCTCCAACACCACACCGGTGCTGGTGTTGCGCTTCGAGGCCGACAGTGCCCCCGGGCTGGAACGCATACGTCAATTGTTTCGCAGTCAGCTGGCCACCGTGGCCCCTGACCTTGAACTGAACAGCCTGTGATGGCCGGCACCCCGGCGGCAGGTTGGCAGAGATTCTGACCAGGAGAGAAGAACCATCATGTTGAGTCGTGACGCCGCCACCCAGGTATCCCGCATCCTGACCGAGGCGCTGCCGTACATCCAGCGCTTCACCGGCAAGACCATCGTCATCAAGTATGGCGGCAACGCCATGGAGAGCGAGGAGCTGCAGGCCAGCTTCGCCAAGGACATAGTGCTGATGAAGACCGTCGGCATCAACCCGGTGGTGGTGCATGGCGGTGGCCCGCAGATCGGCGACCTGCTCAAGCGCCTGAACATCACCAGCGAATTCATCGAGGGCATGCGCGTCACCGACAGCGCCACCATGGACGTGGTGGAGATGGTGCTCGGCGGCCAGGTGAACAAGAACATCGTCAACCTGATCAACCAGCACGGCGGCCAGGCCCTCGGGCTGACCGGCAAGGACGCCAACCTGATCCGTGCGCGCAAGCTCAAGGTCAGCCGCCGCACCCCGGGCATGGACAAGCCCGAGATCATCGATATTGGCCATGTCGGCGAGGTCTCCGAGGTCAACGTCAACCTGATCAACCGGCTGATCTCTGATGACTACATCCCAGTGATCGCCCCCATAGGCGTGGGTACGGACGGCGCCTCCTACAACATCAACGCCGACCTGGTGGCCGGCAAGGTGGCCGAAGCGCTGGGCGCGGAAAAACTGCTGCTGCTGACCAACATCGCCGGCCTGATGGACAAGCAGGGCAAGGTGCTGACCGGCCTGACCACCGCCCAGGTCGATGCGCTGATCGCCGACGGCACCATCTACGGCGGCATGCTGCCGAAGATTCGCTGCGCACTGGATGCGGTGCAGGGTGGTGTCGGCAGCGCCATCATCGTCGATGGCCGGGTGCCCAATGCGGTACTGCTGGAGATCTTCACCGACACCGGCGTCGGTACCCTGATCACCAACCAGCAGCAGGGATGAGTGCCATGCAGCAGAGCGACTTCCGTTTCAGCACCCCATTGCGCGTGCGCTGGGCCGAGGTTGACCCGCAGAGCATCGTGTTCAACGGGCATTACCTGAACTATGCGGACGTGGGCATCACCGAATACTTCCGCGCCCTGCGCCAGGCCAGCGACAACCCCGATCTCATCGGCAGCGACTTCTTCGCCGTGCGTACCGTGCTGGATTACCAGGCCCCGGCCATGTTCGACGATCTGCTGGACATCCATGTACGGATTGCCAGACTGGGCAACAGCAGCCTGCAGTTTCTGCTCGGCATCTACCGAGGCCAGGAGTTGCTGGTCAGGGGGGAGATCGTCTACGTCCACGCGGACATGGCAACCCGTCGCCCCCAGCCCATAGGCGCGGCCTTCCGCAATGCCATTCTGCGCTACGAAGCCAGTGCTCCAGAGGACGCCAGTCGTAGCTGATGGATATTCGCCGCGAGGGCGCGGCTCCCACGAACAGCGGCTCCAAGTCCATGGATTGCCGCGCCCTGCGGGCTCGCAATGACGGCGATATCGCCGCTCACTGGGGGAGCGCCGCCCCGGCGCGACGGCGGGCGACGCCCGCCCGCACCTGCCTCAACTGCCAGCCAACTCACTCTGCAAACGGGTGCCGTGCAGCAGGTTGTCCGCCAGCGGACAACGCCGCTCCACTTCACGCAGAAACTCCTGTTTCTGCTCCCGGCTCAGGTCCGCGTCGATCTCCACCTGCAGGCGCAGCGCCTGGAAGCCGGGCCGGACGCTCGCATCACGCCCAAGCAGGCCATTGGGATCATAGTCGGCCTGGATGGCAAAGCGCATGCCTCGCAGCTCGATCTTGCGCTGATGCGCAAGAAACCGGCCAATGGTACCGAAGCAGCCAGCCAGTGCCGCCAGGATCATTTCCAGCGGCGTGGGTCCGGCATCCTGGCCGAAGGCGGATCTCGGCTGGTCCATGACCAGCTGATGGGAGCCGCACTCGACCCTGATGGCGAAGCCCTCGTCCAACTGCCCTTGTACTTCAATGGTTTTCAGGCCCATATCCCCACCTCAACGACGCTTGCCGGTATTGATCTTGAGCAACCAGTAGGCAGGGCAGAAACGCACCACGCCGGTCACTACCAGAATCAGTCCCAGCCAGCCCCACCAGCCGATTACCCCGAACAGGCTCAGCCCGATCAGCACCAAACCGACAACGACACGCAGTAAGCGATCCAAACTTCCAATATTCACGTGCATGATTCCGTCCCTCAGCAGATTGAAACGAGCCAGGCAACAAGCCGGGCTCAGAAACCGAACACCTTGCGATCATCCTCCAGCAGGCTGCGTGCCATCGCATCGGGCGTCGCCACGCCAACACCGTCTTTCAATGCCTCCCTGGCATGCCCACTGTTGGGCAGGTACAAGGCGCAGACCGAGGCCGTAGCACCCTTGCTCAGCGCCGCGGAAAGCAACTGGGCCGGCGTGACATCGTTCGGCTTCAGCGGCTCGCCTCCCGCCTCTTTCAGCGCCAGGTCACCTGCCTTGTCGCACAACAGAATATCCACCTGCGCGCCCTGCTCCTGCATCTGGTTCGCCAGCACCATCGCCATGCCCTGGGTCATGCCACTGGCATCACTCAGGATGACGGTCACCGGCTTTGTGTCGGCCAGCAGTCCAGAGCTTGCGCCCAATAACGCCAATGCCCCAATGACTCTTTTCATCTTTATCTCCCATTTCCGGGTTTCAGGGTCTGTAGATCTTGTCCGGGTTCATCTTCGGGCTCCAGGGCAGCCCCGAGTTCTGCCAGCCGTTCAGCAGACGAAAGCCCGCCCGCTCCCCCTCCTTGATGCTGTCGCCCTGGAAGCCATGCACCACATAGCGCGCATTGACGAAGCCGTTGTCGCGCAGGTACTGCGCACTGGGCGCGCCACGTTCGCTGCCGGAACGGCAGAGCGTGATAATCTGCGCATCGAGCGGCAGCCCCCGACGCTCCAGCTCGGCGGCGATTTCAGCAACGAAGCCGGCGTTGCGCTCAAGCTGGAATATGCCCCGCTCCTCGTTCCATTCACTGCGATTCACTATCAGATAGGGAATATTCACATGCACGCTATCGGTGAAGCCGGTGAACATGATCTCCACCGGATCACGTACATCGACAAACAGGAAGTCATCGTCTCCCGCCTCCAGCCGGGCCTGCACTTCCGTCGCCTGAATCTCGATCTCGATGGCCTGGGCCTGCATCGCCAATAGCCAACCCAGCAATATAGCCACCGCTGCCTTCATCGCACTCTCCCCGCGCCCAACATCTCGCCACAAACTTAAGATTACCCTAATTTAGATAATACTAATAATCAAGGCAAGCAGAAATGTGCACCAGAGAGCCTGATGGCAGCCCGGGGACAGGAATCAGGGAAGGGAACCGCCGGCTCAGTCAGCCAGCAGCTGCGACAGGCGTTGACGGCGTTCGGCGAAGGCACCGTTGACCGCGTCGATTTCCTCGCGGTTACTGGCTATCCGGCGTTGCAGGCGGCCCTGCTCGGCCTCGATCTCCCGCAGCTGCTGCAGCAATTGCCGGTCCACTTCGCGTCCGGCGCGTTCCTGCGCGGCGGCGCGACTCTGCAGGTCGTCACGCTGGGACTGCAGGGTCAGCAGGTCGGCATCGGCGGTGGCGATCAGGTTCTCGATCTGCTGGATCTGTCGGCCGTGGGCACGGTCCAGGTCGGCCAGGCTGGAATACAGCCGCAGCAGGGTTTCATCAGCGCTGTTGCGGCGCCGTTGCTCCAGTTCGGCGGCCCGTGCCGCCTCACGTTCCTCGCGGGTCGGCGCCGCCGGCACCACCTGCTTGACCCGGCCATCGCTATCCAGCACTTCATAGCCGCGGCTGACATACTGGGGTGGCACGCTGCGATCCAGCACAGTGACACCCTTGTCATTGATATAGCGATACAGCTCGGCGGCATCAGCCCCGACGGCTGCACCACCGATCAGTACCGCCAATGCATGATAACCGATCCTTTTCCACATAACGGGACCACCCTGTCCTGACTGTTGACGGCCTCCCGATCAGATGCCGTATTGCTCGCGATACGCCTGCACTGCAGGCAGGTATTTGCGCAGTTGTTCATCATCCTCGAGGAAGGCCAGGATCTGCGTCAGCGAGACGATGCTGATCACCGGGATACCGAAGTCGCGCTCGACTTCCTGGATCGCCGACAACTCACCCTGGCCGCGCTCCTGCCGGTCCAGCGCAACCATCACCGCCGCCGGCTCGGCCCCGGCCGCCTGGATGATCTGCATCACCTCGCGGATCGCGGTGCCGGCGGTGATCACGTCATCGACGATCACCACCCGGCCCTGCAACGGTGCGCCGACCAGCGAACCCCCTTCGCCATGATCCTTGGCTTCCTTGCGATTGAAACAGTATGGCAGATCGACATCAAAGCTGTCAGCCAGCGAAACAGCGGTGGCCGCCGCCAGCGGGATGCCCTTGTAGGCCGGACCGAAGATCATGTCGATCTCCTTCGGACCATTGTGAATCAGCGCCTGGGCGTAATAGCGCCCCAGCCGTGCCAGCGCACTGCCGGTGTTGAACAGGCCGGCATTGAAGAAGTAGGGACTGGTGCGACCCGACTTGAGGGTAAATTCGCCAAAGCGCAAGACGTTGCGATCCAGCGCAAAACGAATGAATTCCCACTGATATTCGTGCATCTATTACCCTCGTCGTTAACAAAAATCGCTTCAGCTCGGGTATCATACACGCACGTTTTTGAGGGAGCCATGTATGCGAATCATCAGTCTGAATGTCAACGGTGTCGAGGCCGCTGCGGCCCGGGGTCTGTTTGACTGGCTGCGCACGCAGGATGCAGACGTCATCTGCCTGCAGGATATTCGTGTCACCGCTCCCGAGCTGGAACAGGACCCCTATTGGCTGGATGGCTACTGGCAGTACTGCTTCGAGGCAGAAGTACCGAGCCAGGGCGGCGTAGCCATCTATACCAAGACCGCCCCCAAGGCGATCATCATGGGCCTGGGCTTCGAGCTGGCCGACCGTTACGGTCGCTATATCCAGGCGGATTTCGACAAGGTCAGCATTGGCTGCCTGCTGCTGCCGTCGGGCCGTGACGGGGATGTCAGCCTGAACCACAAGTTCAAGTTCATGAACGACTTCACCACCTACCTGAACAAACAGCGTCGCAAGCGCCGCGAGTTCATCTACTGTGGCTCGCTGCACACCGCGCACCTGAAGCTGGATGTGAAGAACTGGCGCGACTGCCAGCACCAGCCGGGCTTCATGGCACCGGAGCGGGCCTGGATGGACGAAATCTTCGGCAGCCTGGGCTATGTCGACGCCCTGCGCGAGGTCACCCGCGAGTCCGACCTGTACAGCTGGTGGCCGGACAGCGAACAGGCCCAGGACCTGAACCTCGGCCTGCGCTTCGATTACCAGATCCTCACCCCCGGCCTGCGGCGCTTCGTCAAGCATGCCAGCATCCCGCGCAAGGTGCGCTTCTCCGAGCATGCGCCGGTCATCATCGGCTACGACTGGGTGCTGAGCATCTGACTGTGAGGCTCCCCCTCGTGGGAGCGCCTCCTCGGTGCGAAGCGGCCTGCCAGCCGGCAGAGTGATCGGCAAGCCCTCATCGCCGCGAGGCGCGGCTCCCACTATCCGTGCCGACAAGGCCATGTTTCCCGGCGCAATGCAATGCACCCTATTTCTGTGCATTCTTGATAGCGATCAAATATTGATCACCCGCCCCCGTGCTAAATTGAACGGCACTTGATAACACCCTTTCCTATATGAATAGCCTGCCGCCTGCCAGCGCGGCATTCCCGTGGAAGTGCCCATGTCCGACTCCCAGAAACAGGATTGGACTCCCCAATCCGATGCCGTACTGCGTGACCAGCGCGCCGCCTATGACCGTATGCGCGAACAATGCCCCGTGGCCTGGAGCGACTACGCTCACTGGAGCCTGTTCCGGCATGCCGATGTCAGCCGTGTGCTGCATGACCATAAGCGCTTCAGCAGCCAGGTATCGCGACACGTGTCGGTGCCCAACGGCATGGACCCGCCCCAGCATACCGACTACCGCGCCATCATCGAGCCCTACTTCAGTGCCGAGCGCATGGCGGCGTTCGAACCGATATGTCGTGAAATCGCCGAGGATCTTGCACTCAGTGCCCTGCAACAGGAGCGGATCGAGCTGATGGCCGCCTTCGCCCAGCCATTTGCCCTGCGTATCCAGTGCGCCTTCATGGGCTGGCCACTGACCCTGCAGGACAGCCTGCTGGACTGGGCCAGGCGCAACAACCGCGCCACCCTGCAACGCGACCGCAACGCCCTCGGCGCTCTGGCTGCCGAGTTCGAGGCGTTGATCGCCGGGCTGCTGGCCGACCGGCGGCGCGCCAGCGCCACCGCCGAGGACGATGTGACCAGCGCCCTGATGCATGAGCAGATTCATGGGCGAATGCTGAATGATCAGGAAATCGCCAGCATCCTGCGTAACTGGACGGTGGGTGAGATCGGCACCATCGCCGCCTCGGTGGGTATCCTCGCGCAGTTCCTGGCCGCCCACCCCGAGGTGCAGCGGCAACTGCGGGACGACCCCGAGCTGCTGTGGCAGGCCAATGACGAAATACTGCGCATTCATGGCCCGCTGGTCGACAACCGCCGGCTCACCACCTGCCCGGTACACTTCGGCGATCGCCAGATCCCGGCCGGGCAGCGCCTGACCCTGAACTGGATCGCCGCCAACCGCGATCCCGAGGTGTTCCCCGACCCGGATCGTTTCTCGCTGGAGCGTGATCCTGCGCAGAACCTGCTGTACGGTGCCGGCATCCATGTCTGCCCCGGAGCGCCGCTGGCGCGCATGGAGCTGGTGATCGTCATGCGCAGCCTGTTGCAGCACAGCCGCGAACTCAGCCTGATTGCCGAACAGCCCGCCACCCTGGCGACCTATCCTGCCAGCGGCTACGCCAGCCTGCCACTGCGTCTATGTTGAGGTCGTGGATTGCCATGCCCTGCGACGCCGGTTAACTCCGGACTGCCACACCCTGGTCCGCCCCAATGGCACTTTATCGCGCTCTACTCCGTCATCCTCGGCGCCGGCCGAGGATCCATGGTTCCGGGGAACTCGGAGTAGCCGGTGGATCCTTCGCCTACGCGAAGGATGACGGGTCTGAGCGAGCATGCCGGTGGCGTGTTCAAGAAATCCTGCGCCTGCGCGAAGGATGACGGGCCTGGGCGAGCATGTCGGTGGCGTGTTCAAGGGATCTTTCGCCTACGCAAAGAATTACGGTGTCAAGTGAATGGTCTGGCCGCACAGGGGCGACAAGGGCCGCATGGAGGCGTATGATGGCAGCTGATATCGCTTCCCATTATCATAACAATTCCATCACCGGTGGCCCGCTCTGCAACTATTGCGGCGCACTCCACCGGCACTGCGATCTGTACAAGCCCAGTGAGCCGATGCCGCCTGTTGCCCTGCGCCGACGGGCCGGCAGCCGGCTGACTTCCTGACAATCAATGATGCAACCCGTACCGGCGTGGCCGGTGCGGTTGAGGATTCGTTTACAGAGCAATGGCAAAATCCGCAATCAACCTGCCCAGCTATCAGTGGGCCGTCCTGGCCGGCGGTACGGCCCTGCTGCTGGGCCTGCTCATGCTGTCCATGACCACGGGCGCGGGCGTCTACGGGGCAACGGAAGTGCTCGGCTACCTGCAGGGCGACCCGGCGCGGCTGGCCGATGACAAGCTGGCCATGGTGATCAACACCCTGCGCCTGCCGCGCACCCTGGCAGCACTGGTGGTCGGCGCCAGCCTGGCGGTGGCCGCCACCCTGCTGCAGAGCGCCACCCGCAACCCGCTGGCCGAACCGGGGCTGCTCGGCGTCAACGCCGGCGCGGTGATGGGGCTGGTACTGGGGCTGATCTTCTTCGGGGTCGAATCGACCCACGGCTACCTGGTCTGGTCCAGTGCCGGCGCCCTGCTCGGCAACCTGGTGGTACTGGGTATCGGCCTGATGCTGGGCCAGGCCAGCCCGCTGAAACTGATTCTCGCCGGGGTGGCACTCAGCGCGGTATTCGGTGGCATCTCCAATTATCTGCTGCTGGCCAACCAGACCGCGCTGGAGCAGTTCCGCTTCTGGAACCTGGGTTCGCTGTCGGCCTCGGAGCTGGGTGCGGTCGGCGTGGTCACCCCGGTGGTGCTGGTCGCCCTGGCGCTGGCGGTCATGCTGTGCCGGCAACTGACGCTGATGCAGATGGGCGACGCCCAGGCCAAGGCGCTGGGTATCCACACCACCCGGGTGCGCATCGGCGTACTGGTAGCCTCTACCCTGTTCACCGCCTGCGCCATCTCGATCGCCGGCCCGATCGGCTTCATCGGTTTCCTGGCCGCCTACTGCGCACGCCTGGTCGAGCCGGTGGCATTGACCACCCAGATGTTGTTCTCGGCGCTGTTCGGCGTGCTGTTCCTGCTCGCGGCGGACATCCTCGCACGCTGGGCGATCCAGCCCTACGAGATGCCGGTCGGCACGCTGCTGGCGGTGATCGGCGCACCGGCGCTGGTGGCCATCGTGCTGCGTGGCGGCTTCCGCTCCCTGCTGTCGGTGAAATGACCATGCATACCACCACCCCCACCGGCGTCTGGCGCCTGCAACTGGGCAGCGCCACCCTGCTGCTGCACCGGCGCACCTGGCTGATGACACTGCTGATGCTCTGCGTGCTGCTGCTGATGTTCGTGCTGTCGGTGAGCCTCGGCTCGGGCAACATGGGCGTACGGGAGGTCATCGCCACCCTGACCGGCAACGGCAGCAAGCTGCAGGAGATCATGCTGTACAAGATCCGCCTGCCGCGGGTCGCCGGGGTGATAGTGGCGGGCCTGGCCATGGGCATGGCCGGCTGCCTGATCCAGACCCTGGTGCGCAACCGCCTGGCAACCCCGGACATGGTCGGGGTCAACGAGGGCGCCTCGCTGGCGGTCATCGTGTTCGCCATCTACCTGACGCTGGGCGCCTGGCCGTGGTGGGCCTCGCCGCTGGGCGCGGGGTTGGCGGCCGCGGCGCTGTTCGTGCTGTGCCGGCGACCGGGCGAGCAGGGCTACCTGTTCATCGTCATCGGCATCGCCATCTCCGAGCTGTTCAATGCGCTGGGCGAGTTCGCCATGTCCACCCAGCCACTGAGCCACCTGACCAGCATCTATTTCTGGACCATGGGCCACTTCGCCCATGCCAGCTACCAGGCGATCAACCCCATAGTGCTGATCCTGCTGTTGCTGTGTCCGCTGATGGCAATGATCAACCGACCGCTGGCACTGCTGCGCTTCGGCGATGCCACGGCGCGCAGCCTGGGCGTCAACGTGACCCCGGTGCAGCTTGGCATACTCGGCCTGGCGATCCTGATCGCCTCGCTGGGCACCGCCATCGGCGGGCCGGTGGTGTTCATCGCCATGGCCGCGCCGATCCTGGCCTCCTGGCTGGCGCGGGACAACCTGGCGCCGATCTGGCTGGCGGCGCTGTGCGGCGCGGTACTGCTGCTGGGCAGCGATATCCTGGTGCGGGTACTGGCCCAGCCCAACGAGATTCCCACCGGGATCATGACCCGCATCCTGGGCGGCTTCCTGCTGCTCTTCCTTCTGATCAAAGACAGACAGTGGTCCGACTGATGACAGTACTGCATGCGCGCAATCTGCAATTTGGCTATCACGAGAAAGGCGTCCTGCACGATATCTCCTTCACCCTGCCCAAGGGCAAGCTGGTAGGCATCGTCGGCCCCAATGGCAGCGGCAAATCCACCCTGCTCAAGCTGCTGGCCGGCCAGTTGCCGCTGCAGCAGGGCGAGGTGGATATCCATGGCCAGCCACTGGGCAGCTTCACCACCAAGGCCCTGGCCCGGCAGTTGGCGTTCCTGCCGCAACGTCCGGTAATGGCCGATGGCATCCGCGTCGAACAACTGGTGCAGTATGGCCGCCATCCGCACCAGGGCTGGTTCAGCCAGTGGAGTGACGAGGATGCCCGCCAGGTGGAACGGGCGCGCGAACTGATGCAGCTCGGGCCGATCTGGCAGCGCATCGCCTCCTCGCTGTCCGGCGGCCAGGCACAACGCGCCTGGCTGGGCATGATCCTGGCGCAGAATACCGATCTGATCCTGCTCGACGAGCCCACCAGCGCGCTGGATATCGGCTTGCAGACCGAAGTGATGGAGTCCATCCGCCAGATCACCGGCGAGAACCGGACGGTATTGCTGGTCATTCACGACCTGGGCATGGCGGCGCGCTACTGCGATGAACTGATCGCCCTGGATGCCGGCCGTATCGCTGCCATGGGCCCGGCGCGGGAAGTGATTACCAAGGACCTGGTGGACCGACTGTACAGCACCAGCGTGGACATTCTCGCCGCCCCGGGTGACGGCGCGCCCGTTATCGTGCCGCGACGACGCCCCTTGCCAGCAGACACTGCCTCCGGGGCGAGCTGACGCCGGACGAGACGAGGTGAGACAAAATGACTCATGATGATAATGGTTCGCAATATCATCATGCAGTACCATGGCACTGCTTCCCAATTCACATTCACAGGATGCTCCGATGATCAAAGCAAAAACCTGGCGCCATGCGCTATTCCTGCTGGCCGGACTCGTCAGTGTCGGCGTCCTGGCCGATACCCGCCAGGTCGAAGACGCCATGGGCAACCGCGTCATGGTCCCGGACCAGCCGCAGCGTATCGTCACCCTCGGTGAGGTGGACCTGGACGTGACCCTGGCGCTGGGCATCACCCCGGTGGGTACCACCGACGGGCGCGGCCAGGCTGCCCCGCCACGCTACCTGGCGCAGCGCCTCACCGAGCAGACCCGCTCGCTCGGACTGCTCGCCAACCCCAACCTGGAAACCCTGCTGGAGCTTGAGCCGGACCTGATCCTCACCGGCCCGGTCCCGCCCGAGCAACTGGCCATTCTCAATGAGATAGCGCCGACCGCGGTGTCCTACACCCAGGGCGAGCCCTGGCGCGATTCCACCCGGCGCGTAGCCAATATCCTCAACCGTGAAGCCGAAGGCCGGCAACTGCTGGAGCGCTATGAGGAGCGGGCCGCCCAGGGCCGCGAGCGACTCAGGGAGCACCAGGGCGAGAGCATCAGCATCGTGCGCTGGAACCCCAAGGGCCCGGCCTTCATGCTGCGTGACTCCTTCGCCAGCACCATTGCCGGAGACCTCGGTCTGGTGCGCCCGCCGCAACAGCAGCAACCCGGCCCGACCCACTCCATGCCGCTGAGCCTGGAATCACTGGACGTGCTGGATGGAGACTGGCTGGTGATCGGCACCCTGGCCCCGGTCGGCGAGGCGGTCGATGCCCTGCGCCAGGCCGAGAAAACGCCCATGTACCAGCAGCTCGGCGCGATCAAGAGCGGCCGCTACCAGGCGGTGGACGGCTCGGTATGGACATCCGCCTTTGGCCCGCTGGCAGCGGAGCAGGTCATCGAGGATATAGAAGCGCTGATCCTCGGCAGCGACCAGGCGGAGGTGGCCGAAGCCAACCAGTAACTGCGGGTTGTCACGGGGTTCAGGCAGCGCAGGCCGGCCTGCGGGTCCGTCAACTCGATACGGAAACCGCAACGTCGGCGCTGCTCCTCCAGCGCCGCATCCAGCTGTGCGTCGCTGCACAGCGCCAGCATGCCACGGTGGCCACACCAGCCGGCACCGAGCAGCCGGCGCCAGAACGGCCCATCGCCCTGCAGGGTATTGATATCCGGGCGTCGGCGCAGCAGCGCCGCCAGGGCCTGCGGCTCATGCTGCAAGCGCGCCGGGGCGACCTCCAGGTAGCCGCCGACCCACAGCGGGCCGAGCATGTCGAGCAGGGCGGTCGGCTCGTCCAGCGCCGCCGTGAACAACCAGCGGCTGCCGCAGCAGGCCTCGATGCGCTCGCAGGTCTGCTGCAGAAACAGCGCCAGGGCGCTGCGCACAATCACCCTGCCCTGGGTCTGGGCGCCATCGTCACGCTGCAGCAGCAGGCAGGCCGGCAGCTCATCATCCTGTTCAGGCCAACCCTGCGGCGCGCACCATCCCGGCCGCAGGACGTGGACCGGCATGGCAAAGGCGCGATGCAACGGTATGCTTGCCAGTACCAGGCGCACCCGCACCTGCCGCGCGGCCCGGTTCAGGCGGGACAGCGAGCGCTCAGGCTCCAGCGGGACGAAGCAGAGCCCGGTACGGATGCAGGCCAGCACCGCCGCCAACAGCTCCGGCGAGCGCTCCAGGTACAGTCCCACCCGGTCTCCGGGGCGCAGGCCACGCTCGGACAGTTGCCGGGCGATATGCGCCGCGCGCCCGGCCAGCTGTTCATAGCTCCACTGTTCACCGTCACAGCCCAGGGCAACCAGCTCGGCATGCTGTCGGCACACTGCGGCCAACCGCAGACCAAGCGACGTTTCGTCTGACAGATCATCGAACCCGAGCATGCTGTGCCCCCTCTCGCCTGAGTGAATCGCCAACCGGCAATTCACTTTTCAAATAAGAATGATTAGCATTTACTATGGAGAAGGTAGCCGCTCCCCACGCTGACGTCAATCCACGTAGAAGGCTTTATTCGATAACGGGCACGACACTGCCCTGCATTGCGGCAGTACCGGAGGGCAAACAGGGGAACCGGGCGGCTGGCTACCCGAGGGTAGCCAGCCCGGGAGTCACTTGATCAGGCGCAGGCAGAACGGGTAGCGGTAGGGCGCACCTTCGTTGGCCTTGATAGCGGCGATGATCATCAGCACCACCGCACCGACGATGACCACCCCGATCAGCAGGAAGCCGACCGCGACCAGCATCAGCAGTACGCAGACCAGCGCTGCGATCAGCACGGTGATCTGGAAGTTCAGCGCTTCCTTGCCCTGCTCATCGACGTAGGGATGCAGGTCTCTTTTCAATTGCCAGATGATCAGCGGGCCAATGAGGCTGCCGATCACCGGCAGGAAATACCCGAGAAAACCGGCGAGATGCGCGATCATCGCCCACATCCGCGCGTCACGATCAGGCTCTGTCACCTCGATGCGGGATTGATCAATATCCACCATTGCCTGCACTCCTCGCGTTATTGGTCCTGTTGAGAATAGCCGAACAACGGCAACTCAGTCTTCCAGGGCAGCCAATTGCTGCGCGAACAGGTCGGTGATACCGCTGCGCGCCAGCTCCAGCATCGCCGTCAGCTCCTCGGGCGTGAAGGGCGCCGCCTCGGCGGTGCCCTGCACCTCGATGAAGCCACCCTGATCGGTCATCACCACGTTCAGATCGGTGCCGGCGGCAGAATCCTCCGGATAATCCAGATCCAGCACCGGCACGCCCTGGTAGATGCCCACCGAGATCGCCGCGATCATCTGCACGGCCGGCATTTTCTTGATGGCACCGCGCTTTTTCATCGCCCGCAGTGCATCCACCAGGGCCACACAGGCACCCGTGATGGACGCCGTGCGGGTACCACCGTCGGCCTGGATCACATCGCAATCGATATAGATGGTGTTCTCACCCAGGCTTTTCAGATCCACCGCCGCGCGCAGCGAACGACCGATCAGGCGCTGGATCTCCAGGGTGCGACCGCCCTGCTTGCCCTTGCTCGCCTCACGCTGCATGCGCTCGCCGGTGGCACGGGGCAGCATGCCGTATTCGGCGGTGATCCAGCCCTGCCCGCTGCCCCGCAGAAAACGCGGTACCCCGGCCTCGACACTGGCGGTACAGATGACCTTGGTATCGCCAAACTCGACCAGCACCGAACCTTCGGCATGCCTGGTGTAATGGCGGGTCAGGGTTACCTGACGCATCTGGGCTGCTGCGCGGCCGCTGGGTCGTTTCATTTTCAAGATCCTTGCACTGCATGTGTGAGCCGCGATTATACGGGCCCACCATGGCTAACAACAGCCACTGTACCCCCGCATCGGTGGACGGAGTACAATGCCCGCCTGATAAAAAGACACATTCAGAGAACGGGAGTTTATCGATGGTTTACAGCATGACGGCTTTCGCCCGCAGCGAACTCAGCATCGACCAGGGCAACCTGGCGTGGGAACTGCGTTCGGTCAACCATCGTTACCTGGAAGCCACCCTGCGCCTGCCCGAAGCCTTCCGCGAACTGGAAGGCCCGCTGCGTGAACGCCTGCGCAAACAGCTGGCCCGGGGCAAGGTCGAATGCACCCTGCGCTTCAACCCCAGCACCGATACCAGCCAGGGCCTGAGCCTGAACCAGCCACTGGTCGAGCAACTGATCGCCGCCGCCGGACAGCTCAGCAGCCAGCTACCCAACCCGGCCCCGATCAACCCACTGGAACTGCTGGCCTGGCCCGGCGTGCTGACCGGTGCCGAGCAGGAGCAGACGGACCTGGTCAAACAGGCCGACCAACTGTTCAATCAGGCATTGCAGCAGCTCAAGGAAAGCCGCGCCCGGGAAGGTGCCGAGCTGCGCGCGCTGATCGAGGAACGGCTGGACAATATGGCCGAACGGGTCGCCACCCTGCGCGAGATGATGCCGACCCTCCTGGACGCCCACAGGCAGAAACTCATCGACCGCTTCAACGAAGCAAAACTGGAACTGGACAGTACCCGCCTGGAACAGGAACTGGTGATGCTGGCACAGAAGATCGACGTCGCCGAAGAACTCGATCGCCTCACCACCCACATCAGCGAAACCCGCCACGTCCTCGCCAGCCAGGCCGCCATCGGCCGGCGCCTGGACTTCCTGATGCAGGAATTCAACCGCGAAGCCAACACCCTCGGCTCCAAGGCTATCGACGTGCGCAGCACCCAGGCGGCGGTGGACCTGAAGGTGTATATCGAGCAGATGCGGGAGCAGGTGCAGAATATCGAGTGATGTCCAAGAACATCCATGACAATCCATTCCCTCAGCAAATACGAGGACTACAGGAAAAATAAAGTCCACACAAATCCACACACACCCACCACCATCCACCAAAATATGGTGGGTAATCAGGTGGGTATGCTAGCATCCAGCATAAGTAGAGTGGTGGGTAACTGGAGGCGGGAAAATGGGCAACCTGACTAGCAAAACCGTGCAGGCAAAAATCAAGGGTCCACCTGGTCGCTTTTCAGATGGCGGCGGTCTTTATCTGGTAGTGCCCAAAGCCGGTCGCGCTTATTGGATGCTCCGTTTCACAGCCAACAAAAAGCGTACAGAAATGACCCTGGGCAGGGTTGAGGATTTACCTCTTGCAGAGGCAAGGGCAGAGGCTGCCGTAAAAATGCAACAACATCGCCAGGGTCTTAATCCGCTGATTGCCAAGCAACGGTCCCAGCAAGGCTCGATTCACAGCGTGGATGATCTTTTTTCCGACTGGCACAAGGGCAATATCAAGCGTCTTTCACATCCTAAAATACCGCTCCGTGTTTACACCAAGGACATAGCCCCAGTGATAGGCCAGATGCGGCCAGAGGCCGTCACTGGACGTGATATACAAAGAATTTTACGCAAAATCACCGAAAGCAATCGGCCAACAATTGCTAACGATGCCTTGCTGTATTGCAAGCAGCTGTTTAATCACGGCATCAAGCTGGATGCGGTCGCCGGCAATCCGGCCAGCGCTTTTACCGCAAGCGATGCCGGCGGCATAGAAAAAAGCAGGGACAGGGTCCTGACGCTAAAAGAAGTCACCTTTGCCTTTAAAATATTCCGAGAAGAAACAGATAGCTTTACACGCGATAACTATCTTGCCTGCGCTCTGCTGCTGTCGCTAGGCGTTAGGAAAAGTGAGCTGACTGAAGCAACTTGGAACGAGTTCGACCTTGAAGCCCAGACGTGGTATCTACCCAGCGAACGAAGCAAATCCGGGGCCGCTATCGACATCCCACTGCCCGACTTATCTATTGAGTGGCTAAAAGAGCTGAAGGTGCGCTCGCTTGGCTCCGCTTACGTGTTCCCAAATAGAAGGGCAAGCAAAATGCCTCACATGGGCAAAGACACCCTGAACAGAGCAATATCAAAACTGTTTGGCAGAGAGCCCGGCAGAGCAGTGCAGCCCGAGAACAAAATGGGAGATCTCGAACACTTTACAGTTCATGACCTGCGTCGCACCTGTAGAAGCCTGCTGGCATCGATAGGCGTACCTGGCCATGTAGCTGAGCGCTGCCTGAACCACAGGCTGAAAGGCGTAGAGGGCATCTATAACCGCCACGACTATTTTGATGAGAGAAGAGATGCCCTGAATCAGCTAGCTCTAAAACTAGCCCAGCTTATATAAGATCACCAGAGGAGCTGGGGCTCAGAGGTGGTTAGTGCCTACTAAAAGCCTACCGCCCCTGCAGGTGCTCCTCAGGCACCATCCGTTGGTGCAGCACAGCAAACACGACCAACTCCTTCATTTCCAAGCGGTAGTAGAGCATGTGACTCCCACACGGAAAGCTGAACACGCCTTCCCCGACATCCTGCCTGTCCGCTCCCTGACCGGGAAATTCGGCCAATAGCTCAATCGTGTCCCGTATGCCCTGCAGGTATTTTCTGGACTGCTCCCGCCCCCAGGTTTCCACTGTATATCGGCGGATGGTAGTCAGGTCCTTCTGCGCATCGCGGGTTAAGCGGAAACCGAGCGCCATCAGTCATCGTTCCCCTGCAGCAGCCGGTCAAAGAAATCCCCGCCATCAACCGTCTCACCGGCAGCGATCTGCTCCCTGGCACGCTCTGCCCGCAACTGCAGCAGCTCCAGCTTCAAGGCTTCACTACTGACATAGTCCTCGGCGGCAACCAGCACCGCCACCGGCTTGCCGTGCTTGCTGATATGTACCGGCTCACGCTGAGCTTTCAACAGTACCTCGCCAAACCGGGCCTTTGCTTCATGTGCTGTCATCAGGTTCATCGCCATCACTGAAACCTCCTATCGCTGAATCACAAGTTTTGACTGTTTTGGACCATTTAGACAAAACGGCCAGATATGTCAAGAGTATCACCGCTTCAGGCCCTTACCCTTCGCCTATCGGAGCCGGTCCTGGTTTGATTCCACAGAATCTCGGTAAGCTCCACGGACTACCACAGCCAGACCGCAAACAGGGATCTGGAACGCACAGGGTTTGCCGGGCGCTTGGTCAGCCACGGCATGCGCTCAATTGCCAGCACCACCCTCAACGAGCAGGGCTTTGATCCAGAGCTGATAGAAGTGGCACTGGCACATGTGGACAAGGACGAGGTTCGCAGCGCCTATAACCGAGCAGATTACGTTGAGCGACGCCGCCCGATGATGGAGTGGTGGAGCAGGCAGCCACTGGGAATATCTCTGTGGCTGCCTGCCATCCAGACAACAAGAAGGTTGTGCCGATCCGCTGAGAAGGGTGGCTTCCAACCAGAAGCTACCTTTTAGCGCGACCACTATAGCTTTGTTTTAGAAGGATTCCACCAGGCCAAAAACATGCCTCATCACGTTTGCGCGAAAGGATCAAGCTTTCTCCCTGCTGGAGCGTTCCCGATACATAGCCAATGAATTCAACCACCGTGGCGACCGCCAGCCAAGCATGTCGAGGGTGGAGTCCACGGTGCTGGCCACTGATGAGGCACTTGCTAGTCGAAAGTTGCGTGTTGCTTGTGTATAGTTTGCACCCTGTCTCAGAATCTTTGTCAACGAGATCGAAATGACTACCTATTTTCACACTGAACGGCAGCTAACGCCGCCGTAGCGCTCGCCCCTCCGCTGTAGGTGGCCCCGGATGATCCGGCGGTTACGTCTCGCTGTGCCTGGGAGTCTGCCTCTGGCACGGCACCTGATCCTTATATGAAAATTCGTATCGACTCACCGCGTCCGGTTTATCCGTGCTGCGTCGTCGAGCCATGTAGTTGAGACATACAATGCTCCTATCACTGAAACAGAACTGGTTCTCCAATATCCGCGGAGACATTCTCGCTGGCCTCGTTGTAGCGCTTGCGCTCATCCCGGAAGCCATCGCTTTTTCCATCATCGCCGGCGTTGACCCCAAAGTTGGCCTTTACGCTTCATTCTGTATCGCGGTGGTCATCGCTTTCGTGGGCGGGCGTCCCGGCATGATTTCCGCGGCGACGGGTGCCATGGCGCTGCTGATGGTGACCTTGGTAAAAAACCACGGTCTTGAGTATCTGCTGGCGGCAACCTTGCTGTGCGGTGTTCTCCAGATACTGGCGGGTTACCTGAAGCTGGGCTCGTTGATGCGGTTTGTATCGCGCTCGGTGGTGACCGGCTTCGTCAATGCGCTGGCCATTCTGATTTTCATGGCGCAGTTGCCTGAATTGACTGGGGTGACCTGGCACGTCTACGCGATGACCGCCGCCGGTCTTGGCATCATCTATCTGTTTCCGTACGTACCCAAAATAGGCAAGCTGATTCCGTCACCGCTGGTATGCATTCTGGTACTCACCGCTGTATCGCTCTACCTCGGGCTGGATATCCGCACCGTGGGCGATATGGGTGAGCTGCCAGATACTCTTCCGGTATTCCTGTGGCCGGATGTTCCTCTGACGTTTGAAACTCTCACCATCATCTTCCCCTACTCGGCGGCGCTGGCTGTAGTAGGGCTGCTGGAGTCGCTGATGACTGCGACCATTGTGGATGACCTGACCGATACACCCAGTGACAAGAATCGTGAGTGCAAGGGTCAGGGCATTGCCAACATCGCATCCGGCTTGCTTGGTGGCATGGCCGGCTGCGCCATGATCGGGCAGTCCATAATCAACGTGAAGTCGGGTGGCCGGACACGACTATCTACCCTTTGTGCCGGCGTTTTCCTGCTCTTGCTGATAGTGTTTCTGGGAGATTGGCTAAGCCTGATACCCATGGCCGCTCTGGTCGCCGTCATGATCATGGTCTCCATCGGCACTTTCAGCTGGTCCTCCATCACCGACCTGAAGAAGCATCCGTTGTCGACCAACATCGTCATGCTGGTGACGGTAGCCGTGGTGGTGGCTACCCATAACCTGGCTTTCGGCGTACTGGCCGGCGTGCTGCTGGCCTCGTTGTTCTTCGCCAACAAGGTGGGCCACTTTATGGCCGTGACCTCATCCCTGGATGACGAAGGCAAACAGCGCACCTACCGGGTTACCGGGCAGGTTTTCTTCAGTTCATCAGCCAAGTTCATTGCCTCCTTTGACTTCAAGGAGGTTCTGGACAAGGTCATCATTGATCTGAGCAGCGCGCACTTCTGGGATATCACGGCGGTCTCGTCGCTTGACAGGGTGGTCATCAAATTCCGACGTGAAGGCACGGAAGTTGAGGTGCTGGGGCTCAACGAGGCCAGCGCAACCATCATCGATCGTTTCGGCATCCACGACAAACCGGATGCCGGCGACAAGCTCCTGGGCCACTGAAAGGAAAAAACTGAACATGACAAACGTAATTGCCTGTATAGACGGTTCACCTTCGGCAGCGGCGGTATGCGACTACGCTGCTTGGTCCAGTCAGCGTATGAATGCACCGCTGACGCTGTTGCATGTGATTGATCGATCTGTTTATCCGCTGGCGGGAGATCTGAGTGGCAATATCGGCCTGGGCAGCCGTGAGCAGCTGCTCGAAGAGCTGGCCGGGCTCGACGAGAAACGGGCGCGGCTAGCGAGAGAGCAAGGGCAATTGATGCTCGATGCGGCCAGGGAGCGCGTCATCGCTGCAGGGGTGACTGAGCCTGAAGTACGGCAGAGGCATGGCAACCTGGTGGAAACACTGCGGGATCATGCAGACCAAATTCGGCTGCTCGTTATAGGCAAGCGTGGCGAGGATAGCGTCAAGCCCGGCCAACTGATCGGCAGCCAACTGGAGAACGCCATCCGCAGCATGCAGCGGCCAGTTCTGGTAACGCCTGCCGAGTTCACGACCCCGCACAGTGTCATGCTGGCTTTCGACGGCAGCGCTACCGCGGACAAGAGCGTAGAGATGATAGCCTCAAGCCCGTTGCTGCAGGGCTGTCCCATCCATGTAGTGATGGTCGGTGCGGATAACAACAAGCACAGGGCGCAGCTGGAGCAAGCTGAGCAACGTCTGGGGCGTGCAGGTTTTGACGTGCGCATCGCCCTGCTCAGTGGGGACGTGGAGGACGCATTGCTTGCATATCAGGCGGAACATGATATCGGTCTGATGGCCATGGGCGCATACGGTCACTCACGGATCCGCGAATTCTTCGTGGGCAGTACTACCACCAGCATGCTGCGTCACGCGCGGGTGCCGGTACTGATGTTGCGCTGACGTCATGCTTGCTGAGTCGTAACAGGTGCGATTAAAGATCTTGCTTGAGGCAAGGCTCGATGAACTGAATACCGCTTTTCAGAGTGCTGATGATCGACTGCAGCAGGTTGAGCCTAACCAGTCCAGGATCGGGCGTCTGTCACGTATGGGCGCCTGGTTTCCCCTGCGGGTGCTGCCAGCCTCATGAGTAACGAGGTCCGTCTCACGGGCTGCCGACCAGACATTCCCAGCAACTCACACATGGCGCATGCTCCGATAAGGTGTTGGCTTAGCTCGTCAGCTGCCGATGTCTGGGCAGGCCGATGGAAATCAGTGCGGCCAGGACGACAAAGCCGCTGGAGACCCACAGGCAGGCTTGCAGCCCGTATTGCTGGAAGACCCAGCCGGACAGCAGTGTGCCGACCAGCCGGCCCAGCGCGTTGGACATGTAGTAGAAGCCGACATCCAGCGACACGCCGTCTTCCTTGGCGTAGCTGACGATCAGGTAGCTGTGCAGCGACGAGTTGATGGCAAACACCGCGCCGAAAATCAACAGCCCGCCCACCAGCACCGCCTGCTTGGATAAGTCGCTATCCAGGCCCAGCGCAATCGCAAGCGGAATACCGGCCAGCAGCGCCGCCCAGAGAAACGCCGCTCGGCCATCGGGCACCCGTCCGCTGCGCTTTCCGGTCAGGGCCGGAGCGAAGGACTGCACGATGCCGTAGCCAATGATCCAGCTGGCCAGGAAGCCGCCGACCATCCAGAAGTCCCAGCCGAAAACCGTGCTCAGGTAGACTGGCAGAGCAACCACGAACCACACGTCGCGGGCGCCAAACAGGAATAGGCGCGCGGCGGAGAGGATGTTGATCGCCCGGCTCTTGGACAGGATGTCCTTGAACTTGGGTTTGGCTTTGGCTCTGCCCAGATCCTTCTTCAGCAGGAACAGGCTGGCGATCCAGATCACCGCCAGCACCCCGGCCATGGCCATTACCGCACCGGCAAAACCGAGCACGGCCAGCAGTGCTCCACCGAGGAAGAAGCCCACGCCCTTGAGCGCGTTCTTCGAGCCGGTGAGGATCGCCACCCACTTGTATAGCGTGCCCTGCTGGGCATCGGGCACCAGGAGCTTGATAGAGCTCTTGGCCGACATCTTGTTGAGGTCTTTGGCGATCCCTGACAGCGCCTGCGCGCCCATCACCCAAGGCACGGTCAACCAGGCCGCAGGCACGGTGAGCATCAGCAGTGCGACCACCTGCATGGCCAGGCCGATGTTCATGGTGCGATTGAGGCCCAGGCGGGCGCCGAGGTAGCCGCCGACCAGGTTGGTGACCACGCCGAAGATCTCGTAGAACAAAAACAGCGCGGCAATCTGCAAGGGGCTGTAGCCCAGGCTATGAAAGTGCAACACCACCAACATGCGCAGGGCGCCGTCGGTGAGGGTGAAGGCCCAGTAATTGCCGGTCACCAGCAGGTACTGTTTGACCTCCGGGGCCAGGGCTGACAACGCCTTCATGTTTGCATCCCTACTCGGTTAAACGGCCAGGCCGACCAGCCTGGCCAGCTCCACGGTGCGGTTGGCATAGCCCCACTCGTTGTCATACCAGGCATACAGCTTCACCTGAGTGCCATTGACGACCATGGTCGACAGCGCATCGATGATCGAGGAGCGCGGGTCGGTACGGTAATCGATGGAGACCAGCGGGCGTTCCTCGTAGCCGAGGATGCCTTTCAACGGGCCTTCGGCAGCCGCCTTCAGCAGTTGGTTGACTTCCTCCACCGTGGTCGCCCGTTCGACTTCGAACACGCAGTCGGTCAGCGAGGCGTTGGCCAGCGGCACACGCACGGCGTGGCCGTTCAGCTTGCCGCGCAGCTCCGGGAAAATCTCGGCAATCGCGGTGGCCGAGCCGGTGGTGGTCGGGATCAGGCTCATGCCGCTGGCGCGGGCGCGGCGCAGATCCTTGTGCGGGGTGTCGAGGATGCTCTGGGTGTTGGTCAGGTTGTGGATGGTGGTGATCGAGCCATGGCGGATGCCCAGGTGCTCGTGGATCACCTTGACCACCGGTGCCAGGCAGTTGGTAGTACAGGAGGCAGCGGTGACGATGCGGTGCTCGGCGGGATTGAACAGCTGCTGGTTGACGCCCATCACCACGTTCAGTGCGCCTTTCTCCTTCACGGGCGCGCAGACCACCACGCGCTTCACGCCCTGATCCAGGTAGGCCTGCAATACCGCTACGGTCTTCATCTTACCGCTGGCTTCGATCACCAGATCGCAGTCCGACCAGTCGGTGTCGGCAATCGCCTTGTTATTGGTGACCTGGATGCGCTTGCCGCCGATCAGCACGCAATCGCCCTCACTGCCGGCTTCGTGGTGCCAGCGACCATGCACCGAGTCGAAGTTGATCAGGTGCGCATGGGTGGCGGCATCACCAGCCGGATCATTGATACGGACAAACTCGAACTCGGGCCAGTCCCAGGAGGCTCGCAGTGCCAAACGACCGATACGACCGAAACCGTTGATACCAATCTTGATAGCCATGCTCTTCGTCTTCGCTGGTGGAGTTAGTGGGCGGCGCCGAACTGGGTGATCCAGTTGATGTGGGCTGGGTGTTGAATGGCTTTGGGTCGCAGAGCCTGCACCAGGGCAATGGCGTCGGCGCGGGGAATGCCGGCTTCGATCATGATTCGCGCCGCAATCAGCCCGGTGCGTCCCGAGCCGCCCTTGCAGTGGATGGCGATGTCCTGGCCGGCATTGAGCCGTTCAAGAATTTTCTGTTTGGAGGCTTTCCAGCCCAGGCCGAAATCCTCAAGCGGCACCTGCTCATCCGCGACCGGCAGGTGGAACCAGGCCATGTCCTGCGCCTGGCAGCGCTGGCCGATGTCCTCGACCCCATTGGCGGCCAGTTCGCTTGCCGGCATCAGGCTGATCACGGCAGAGGCGCCGGCCTGTTTCAGCGTGGCCAGCGCGTCGGCCAGGCTACTGTCCTTGGTGCCAGGGCAGGGTGTGAAGATCAGCTTGCCCTTGATGCCGGGGATGCTGAGCAGGTCGTAGGGGTGATTCATGGAGAGTAATTCCTAGCAATCAGATGGCGCGCTGGTTGACGCGCTTGGAGAGTTCTTCGGCGGACTCTTTACGTTCCGAGTAGCGGTCGACCAGATAGTCGCTACGCCCGCGCAGCAGCAGGGTGAACTTGACCAGTTCCTCCATGACGTCCACTACGCGGTCGTAATAGCTGGAGGGTTTCATGCGTCCTGCCTCGTCGAATTCGAGGTAGGCCTTGGGCACAGAGGACTGGTTGGGGATGGTGAACATACGCATCCAGCGCCCCAGAACCCGCATCTGGTTGAGCGCGTTAAAGGATTGCGAGCCGCCACAGACTTGCATCACCGCCAGGGTCTTGCCCTGGCTGGGGCGGATGGCCCCCATGGACAGCGGTATCCAGTCGATCTGCGACTTGAACACGCCGGTCATGGCGCCATGGCGCTCCGGCGAGCACCACACCTGACCCTCCGACCAGAGCACCAGGTCAATGAACTCCTTGACCTTTGGATGGCTGCTGTCGGCATCGTCCGGCATGGGCATGCCTGATGGATCGAAAATGCGGGTTTCTGCGCCGAAGGCTTCCAACAGGCGTGCCGCTTCCTGGGTCAGCAGTCGACTGTAGGAGCGCTCGCGATTGGAGCCATACAACAGCAGAATGCGTGGCTTGTGCTCGCCCCCGGCGAGACCCAGTTTTGCCGGGATGGAGTGGTCAAACAGCTCCTCGGCGACGTTAGGTAGGTTGTCGATCATGGATGTGTACCTCAGGCTACAACGAGCCGATTCTGTTGAGCTCGGCCTTGAGCGCATCACCATCAAGTTGGGCAAAGGGCAGCGCGATAAAGGCGCTTACCCGCTTCTGGATTTGCTGGATGGTGGCGGCGAAGGCAGCGTTGATTTCCGTCTCGGAGCCGTTGATTTCGGATGGATCGCTCAGCCCCCAGTGACAACGAAGCGCCGGGCCGAAGAATAAGGGGCAGGACTCTCCTGCTGCCTTGTCGCAGACAGTAATAACGATGTCAGGAGCGAGAGCCTGATGGGCATCGGTTGATTTGCTGTACAGCCCATCAACATCGAATCCAGCATCAAGCAGTGCCTGCAAGGCCAACGGGTTGACCTCTCCTTTGGGGTGACTGCCCGCACTAAAGGCCCTCATGCCCTTCGGAGCCATCGCATTGAAGATGGCCTCTGACAGGATGCTGCGGCAACTATTTGCGGTGCAGAGAAATAGAACCTTCATGATTATCCCCAGTACTTGGCAATTAATCGCAGGCAGGCTTGCGCCCGGGACGATCACGCATTTGCCAGAGACGTTGCACGTCCTGACGCAACCACTCGGCATTGTTGTCCAGGGTCTGCTTGAGAATATCGGTCACCCATTCAGGCAGCTGCGGGTGCAGGCGGTAGTACACCCACTGGCCATTACGCCGATCTTCCAGCAGCCCGCAGCCGCGCAGCATGGCCAGGTGACGGGATATCTTGGGTTGCGCCTCTTCCAGTGCCGAAGTCAGTTCACAGACACACAGTTCCTGCTCCAGGGTCACCAGCAAAGCAATACGCGCCCGCGTTTCATCGGCCAGGCATTTGAAAACCTCGGGTGGCGACATGGCATGCAAGGTGGAAGCTTCCTTAGCTGGCTTGCTTTTGATCAGCACGAACATCTTTATCCGTTCATGTATCTCATGCAGTGTCTTGCGATAGGCGTCTTTCTGCGAGCTGGTCACTGGATCTTCGAAGTTCCAGGCAATGTACTCACCGGCCCCTGGCAGTGCCTGGCACTCCAGGGCGGATTTGTCACACAGGGTGATCACATAGTCGAAAGGCTCGCCAGCGACCTGCTCAATGGACTTGCTGTAAAGCCCATCAGTAGGAACACCAAGCTGTTCCAATGCGTTGCGGGCTCGGGTGTCGACCTCAGTGGGTGCGGAGCCTGCGCTGTAGACTTCAAAATGCTCCGAGTCGGTGTGACGCAGCAGAGCCTCGGCTATCTGCGAGCGTGCTGAATTCGCTACGCAGAGGAACAGAACGCGTTTTTTCTGACTCATGTTGATCTCTATCAAAGATTACACGAGCTTGAATATACCGTTTTCCGCATATACAGTAAAGTGAATATATTCCGTGTTGTGCGCCAGATGAGGATAGGCAGCAAAATGACAAATACGTGTGAAGTGGCTATGAAGCAGGCCTCCGGGGCTCCGCTGGGAGTGTTTGAGCGCTACCTGACGCTGTGGGTATTCCTGTGCATCCTGTTGGGCACAGTGCTGGGCCTGGTTGTGCCGCAAGCGGCTCAGGCCGTCGGCGCCCTGGAGATAGCAAAGGTCAATATCCCAGTCGGCATATTGATCTGGGTGATGATCATTCCGATGCTCATGAAGATCGATTTCAGCGCCATAAGCGAAGTGCGCCACCAGAAGAACGGCATGTTCGTCACCCTGTTCGTTAACTGGGCAGTCAAGCCGTTTTCCATGGCGCTGATTGGCTGGTTCTTCATCAAACAGGTCTTTGCACCTTGGCTGCCTGCGGAAGAGCTGGACAGCTACATGGCCGGTTTGATCCTGCTTGGGGCTGCACCCTGCACCGCGATGGTGTTTGTCTGGAGCAACCTGTGTAAGGGCAATGCTAACTTCACCCTGACCCAGGTGGCCCTCAACGACCTGATCATGGTGTTCGCTTTCGCCCCCATCGTAGCCTTGTTGCTGGGCGTCACTTCGATCCCGGTGCCTTGGGATACCCTGCTGCTTTCCGTGGTGATGTACATCGTGATCCCACTGGCCATTGCCCAGCTCCTACGTGCCAAGCTGATGAAGCAGGGCGAAGCGTACTTTAAGAATGTTCTGGAGAAAATCTCGCCATTCTCCATTGTGGCTCTGCTGGTGACTCTGATCTTGCTGTTCTCCTTCCAGGGTGAGTCGATTGTTGAGCAGCCCCTGATCATCGGTATCCTCGCCATTCCCCTGCTAGTGCAGACGCTGTTTATCGCGGCACTGGGCTACTGGCTTTGCCATACCCTCAAGGTGCGTCACGACGTGGCAGGGCCGGCCACCATGATCGGCGCTTCGAACTTCTTCGAGCTTGCCGTAGCCGTGGCCATTGCCTTGTACGGTTTCAACTCGGGAGCCGCCCTGGCCACCGTGGTCGGTGTGCTGATTGAAGTGCCCGTGATGCTCTGGCTGGTACGCATGGTCAACAGTACGCGCAACTGGTACGAGAACAGTCTCAACAATCGCTAAGGGGGCAGCATGCGTTTTATCGACAATGCACCACGTTTTCTGTTCTTCACCGGCAAGGGCGGGGTCGGGAAAACCTCGATTGCCTGCGCGACAGCTCTGGAGCTGACTCGTCAGGGCAAGCGCGTATTGCTGGTGAGTACCGATCCGGCCTCCAATGTGGGGCAGGTGTTCGGCTTGGAGATCGGCAATCACATTACTGCCGTGCCCGCAGTGGAAAATCTGGCAGCCCTGGAGATCGACCCTCAGGGCGCTGCTCATGCCTATCGGGATCGGATTGTTGGCCCAGCAAGAGGGGTTATGCCCGATGACGTCGTTAAGGGCATGGAGGAGCAGTTGTCAGGCGCCTGCACCACCGAGATTGCCGCCTTCGACGAGTTCACCTCGCTTCTGGTCAACGATGAACTGAAGGCCCGCTTCGATCACATCATTTTTGATACGGCCCCGACGGGGCACACGATCCGGCTGCTGCAACTGCCCGGTGCCTGGAGTGGTTTTCTAGAGGCCGGGCAGGGTGATGCATCCTGTCTTGGCCCGCTGGCCGGGTTGGACAAACAGCGTGACCAGTATCGCGAGGCGGTTGACGCGCTTGCCGACCCCAGCACGACCCGTCTGGTTCTGGTTGCCAGGGCGCAAGCGGCCACCCTGCGCGAGGCTGCCCGTACCAGTGAAGAGCTGGCGGCTATCGGGCTGCAAAAGCAGTACCTGGTGATCAACGGCGTGCTACCGGCTAGTGAGGCGCAGAACGATGTTTTGGCCGCTGCCGTCTATAAGCGGGAGCAGGCAGCAGTGGCCGCCATGCCGCCAGCGCTGCGAGCACTGCCGCTCGATCTGTTGTCATTGAAAGCCTTCAATCTCGTGGGACTGGATGCCCTGCGACAACTTCTGGTTGAGGGCGTACCTGGCGACACGCAGGCACCGGTCAGTGCGCCGATTGAATTGAACGCTCCGCGACTCAAATCCCTGATAGAAGAGATCGCCGCCGATGGTCATGGCCTGATCATGGTGATGGGTAAAGGTGGTGTCGGGAAAACGACTCTGGCCGCAGCGGTTGCCGTTGAACTGGCTCGCCGTGGCTTGCCCGTGCACTTGACCACCTCTGATCCTGCCGCGCACCTGGCCGAGACCCTGGATGGCACGCTAGAACATCTGACGCTGAGTCGGATTGATCCGCATGTGGAGACACAGCGCTACCGTGATCACGTCATGGAAACCAAGGGCGCTGGGCTGGATGAACAGGCGCGGGCTCTGCTGGCCGAGGATCTGCGTTCACCCTGCACCGAGGAGATCGCCGTATTCCAGGCGTTTTCGCGCATCATTCGTGAAGCGGGTAAGAAGTTCGTGGTGATGGACACCGCCCCTACGGGGCACACCTTGTTGCTACTGGATGCAACAGGTGCTTATCACCGTGACATAGCTCGGCAGATGTCGGGCAGTAACCTGCGTTTTTCCACTCCGATGATGCAGCTTCAGGATCCTAAGCAGACCAAGGTGCTGCTGGTGACCTTGGCTGAAACCACTCCTGTGCTGGAGGCAGCTGGGCTACAAACTGATCTGCGTCGTGCAGGCATTGAGCCTTGGGCATGGGTGATCAACAACAGCCTGGCAGCCGCAAAGACTAAATCACCACTTTTACATCGCCGAGCGGTCAATGAGCTGAAGGATATTGAGCATGTTGCGACTTCGCTCGCGAAACGCTATGCGGTCATCCCACTCATGTCGGAGGAGCCGGTAGGGATTGAGCGTCTACTCGCACTCATCAAGTGATCTATACCTATAAGAGGCCCACTCTTGAAGACTTGCTATTAGCATCATGGCTACCTGCAGCCGTCAGCCCCGGAAAAAGGGAAATTGGTCGGGTAGAAAACCCTACTCCGCCTGAGAGATATCTGGCCATCGACAGCTTCGAGCCCGCGACCTAACCAAACTCCGTGTGCGCGACGTTGTTTATGGTGAGCCCGTGTCTTCACGAGCCATGGTTATGCAGCAGAAAACGCAGCGGCCAGTGCCACTCGAAATCACTGAGCAAACTCGGTAGAAGATTCGAGACCTGTATCACACAATCGGGGACAGACCACTATATTAGTGCTGATCGGCCGCTTTGCCTCCTCCCCGACTGCTAGCCCCGTCCATTCCATTCAAACATTCTTCAACCCTACATAACCCCCATGAGCCTACCACAGCCAGCCCACTCAGCTGGCCCGCTTCATGAGGAATCCCCTATGACCAAACTCTGTCCCCGCTGCGGATCTCGGCGGGTGGTTTACACCTACTACGGCCAACGCATCGGCGGAACCGTCGGCACCGTGGCCGGTGCCATTAGCGGCTCTGCCACCTCTGGTACTACTGGTGCTTTGATTGGTACACGTATCGGCCTGCAGGTCGGCGCGCCCGCCGGGCCAGCCGGAATGGGCGCTGGTGCTGTACTCGGTGCGATTGCCGGTGCCCTCGCCGGCTGCCTGGCGGGGCTGCGCCTGGGCAAGGTGCTCGATCAGCACCTGCTCTGCCGTTATCGCTGCCTCGACTGTCGCTCGCATTTCTGACGCTGTAACCGTACCCCACCCCTACCTTTTCATCGACTGCCCGGGCCTGCGCATGGCTCGGGCGCTTATGCCGTTTCGGAGAAATGACCATGGCACACGAAATCGAAAACATGGCCTATGTAGGCACTACCCCTTGGCATGGCCTGGGTAATCAGCTATCCCGGCATCAGCCGTTGGAGGTCTGGCAGCATGAAGCCGGTATGAACTGGCATATCGAAGAATCGCCCGTACGCTTCGTGAGCAATTCAGGCTCACACCTTGGTGGCATACATACCTTCTCGGAAAAGAAGGTGCTGTACCGCTCAGACACCAAGGCACCGCTCTCCGTGGTGTCCGATCGTTACAAGGTGGTTCAACCCTGGGATGTCCTGGAGTTCTACCGGGATCTGACCGAGTACGCCGGCTTTGAGCTGGAGACGGCCGGGGTACTCAAGGGTGGACGCAAGTTCTGGGCGCTGGCCCGTACCGGGCAGGCATCCGTGCTTAAAAGTAACGACCAAGTGAATGGCTACCTTCTGCTGGCTACTTCTTGCGATGGCAGCCTGGCTACGGTGGCCACACCAACAACGGTGCGGGTGGTCTGCAATAACACTCTCGCCATTGCGGTGGATGGTGCTCCCCAGTCCATTCGGGTTCCGCACAGCACGGAATTCAACCCTCAGGCTGTGAAACGGCAACTGGGAATCTCCGTCTCACAGTGGGATGACTTCATGTACCGCATGAAGACGTTGTCCAACCGCCGAGTGAATACAGGCGAAGCGCTGGGGTACTTTCTACGAGTCATTTGTGATGCCGAGGAGGATGTGGAAGATCGCCGCGAGCTGATCCAGCACCGCGCCCTGCAGAAGGTACAAGAGCTGTATGCAGGCAAGGGCCGTGGTTCACAGCTGGAGTCAGCTCAGGATACCGCCTGGGGCCTGCTCAGCGCGGTGACCGAGTACGTTGACCATGAGAAACGCGCTCGCAGCGTGGATCATCGGCTGGACTCCGCTTGGTTTGGCCAGGGTGCCGTGCTCAAACAGAAAGCACTGGATCACGCCCTGGCGTTGGTCGCTTGAGCACCAGCCCACCCTTCCCTCATTCCTGTTTTTCCTTACTAACGGCATAAGCCCGGCCAGCACTGCTGACCGGGCTTTTATGTCTTATGGAGTCATACCATGAAAACCCATTATCCCACTCTCGCGTCTACCTCGCGGAAGAGCGGGCGCGGCGTGCTGCGCCTGGTCAGCACCAAGGATCTCAGCCGGGATGCCTGGCTGGATGTGCGCAAGCGCGGTATCGGCAGCTCCGATTCATCCGCCGCCATCGGCCTCAACCCGTACAAGTCTCAGCTGGAGCTGTGGCTGGAGAAGACCAACCGGGACCAGGGGCTGGCCAAGCCTGACCCGGATGATGACACGGCGCCGGTGTTCTGGGGCGTGATACTGGAACCCATCGTTGCTTCTCAGTACCAGCGTCGTACCGGCAACAAAGTGCGCAAGGTCAACGCAGTGCTGCAGCACCCTGAATTTCCCTGGATGCTGGCCAATATCGACCGGGAGGTGGTCGGTAGTACCGAGGTGCAGATCCTGGAGTGCAAGACAGCCGGCATCAACGGGACGCGCCTATGGCGTGACGGCGTACCCAAGTATGTGGAGGTCCAGGTCATGCACCAGTTGGCGGTCACCGGCAAGCAAGCAGCCGATGTAGCCGTGCTACTGGGTGGTCAACAACTGGAGGTCTACCGCATCGAGCGTGATGAGCTGCTGATCAAGCACCTGATCGAGCTGGAGCGGCAATTCTGGAATTACGTCGAAACCGATACACCGCCCCCGGCGGACGGCTCTGATTCTGCCGAACGGGCCTTGCGCCTGCTGTATCCCGCAGACGATGGCGAGGAGCTGGACTTCACTCAGGATCAGGCATTGAGCGAGGCCTTCTTCACTCTGAAGCAAGTTCGCCATACACAGGCAGAACTCAACCAGCGGGAAAGCGAACTCAAGCAGATGTTGCAACAGGCCATCGGCAGCGCCAGCAAGGCGGTGTTTGCCGATGGCAGCATCAGCTGGAAGAAGTCCAGGGATTCTGTTGGTGTGGATACCACAGCCATTCTCAACGCACACCCTGAGCTGAAAACCCAATACCAGATCAGCAAACCCGGCAGCCGACGCTTTCTGGTCAGCTGACGCACCCTAAGTGTTAGCTCACCCCATAAGCCGACCGCTACCCGCCGTCGGCTTTTTTATGTCCGTTTATCAGGAGTATTCCCATGATCAAAGGTCTGGCCATTACCCCACCCGTACTGGGGCGTATATCCATCGGCAAGGTCATCGAAAAGAACGGCAAGCGGCTGCCGGAAAAGGATGACCAGTTCACCCTTACCTCTCAGGTGCAGACCCGTGACGGCTGGCTTGCTCATCCATTAGACGACAGCCTGCGCCAGGAACAGGGCGGCAAGATCCGCACCATTCCGGTACAGCTGCTGTTCAATGAACCTGAGCTGAATTTCCGGGCTGAGTACAGTCTGTTTGATCGCCACACCGGACGCCCACTGTGCGTGGGTAATGGTGAAACCTGCAAGCGCTCAACTGCCGAGGGTATCCAGTCGCTACCCTGTCCGTCACCGGATGGCTGCCCTTTGGCGCAAGGCGGCAACTGCAAGCCCTATGGGCGGCTCAATGTCGCAATTGGTGATGATGATCCGCTGGGCAGCTTTGTATTCAGGACTACCGGCTACAACAGCATCCGTACTTTGCTCGCTCGCTTGAGCTACTTCCAGGCGCTGTCCGATAACCGGCTGGCCTGTCTGCCCCTGGAACTGAGGCTACGCGGCAAGTCCACGCGCCAGAGCCACGGCACCCCGATCTATTACGTGGACCTGACCCTGCGCAGCGGTATCAGCCTGCAGGACGCCTTGCAGCAAGCCCAACAGCTGGATCAGGCGCGGCGGGACGCGGGCTTCAATCAGGCGGCGTTGGATGCCGCAGCGCTGGCCGGATTGCACAACGGCACCTTTGAAGACCGCGAGGAAGACGGTAGCCAGGTGCTGGACGAGTTCTACCCCGACTCAGCCATCAACCAGCACCGCGCGGCAATGACCTCTGCTGCGCCTAGACCACAACGGGACAAACCGACGCTGCATGACCTGATCCTTGAGCGCACCCGCCACCTGCAAGACCAACCGACTACGGCAACAGAGGCTCGCTGACACAAGCCAGCCCTTTGCCCATACATCTGGAGAACATCATGGAATGTACCCCTCTACAGCCGAGTCAACGCTCGTTGGCTACCAACCTGTCTGAAAAAGAAGTCCTCATCTGGGCGCATGCCATTCTGGAAGCCCGTTTCAAACGCAGCAACTATCTGACCAGCCCCGCCCTGGTGCGGGCCTACCTGAAAGCCAACCTCAGCACCGAAGAGCGCGAGGTATTCGGTATCGTTCTCCTGGATAACCAACACGGCGTACTGGGCTTTGAGCGGCTGTTTTACGGCACTATCGATAGCGCCAGCGTCTATCCGCGGGAAGTGGTCAAGCTTGTCCTCAACGCCAATGCCGCAGCGGTTATCTTGGTTCACAACCACCCCAGCGGTTATCCCGAGCCCAGCCAGGCTGACATTTTACTGACCAAACGCCTGAAAGATGCGCTGCTGATTATCGATGTGCGCGTGCTGGACCATCTGGTGGTCGGCGGGACCGATACCGTGAGCTTTGCGGAGCGAGCCCTCCTATAAAAACCTATCCTTTAACTGAATCGGAGGCTCTATCATGCCCATCCCTACCTGTTGTATCTGCCAATCAGCCACTTTGATCCACCGACAGAACTTGCATACCTTGGCCGCCTTGGCTGGCACGCTGGATGTTCTACTGCGTCAGTACAGCGCTCAACAGCGAGATCAGCCACCTGAGCGCGCCCCATGGAAGCGCCTGGGTGATTTATTAGAGATATTGAGAGACGTCCATGCCATACAGCTTGAAGGGCTGGCACAAGGCGTGACATTAGCCGCGAACATCGAGCGGAATTGGCTGGGTGAGTTTGAAAGCCTGTGCCTGAGCTGCGGGTTCATGTTGATGGAAGACGACACCCCAACCTGAAGTACAGCCGACACCGCTCTTGGGTTACCGGGACAGTCGGCTGCTCAATTGCTCGACTAACCGCAAAACCAGACCACGATCCTCCGCATTCAAGGGCTCTAGCATCTGTCGCAGATGACGCACTTGGTCATCAACATGCGGGCTCCCCTCGGTCAATAAATCCACCGCCTCACAGCCAAACAGCTTTGCCAAGTCGTAAAGGCGCTGAAGCGACGGCATTGCCACCCCACGCTCGATACGAGAGACCGCCTCATTACCAATCCCGAGCTTGGCCGCCACGTGTTCCTGAGTCAGACCAACGCGGGTGCGTTGTAGCGCAATCGCCCGCCCGATGCTTGCCGCTAGAGTCTTTTCTGTTGCAGTGGACATACAGCCCTCCTATTCACCCTGAATAGTTGGGCATCAACCGATTGACATGAAGGACCTAATGAGTTGAAATTCAACCTTAAAGGTTGATTGGCATCAATTTAAGATCACCTCGCTGCGACCGGAGCGGCATGACGGGCTCGCCTTCACATCATGCCAGTTACCCGCTCAGGCTATCGGCATCGCTACGGTGGTAGGAAGTCTGCCCCTCTAAGGATTTAGAGAGGCAACAATTGCTAATAATTCCTGATTACATCAGGCCATTACCGAACAGGGAGGTCACTGTGTACCGAAAAGAATTTAATCCACAGCACAACTGGATCTGGGCTTACCGCAAAGTACGCAGTTATCACGTCTCACCAATACGAGCGTGCTACCGAGCGGTCCGCTTCAGTTTATGGGGCGACACAGGCTTTTTTACCAGTCACGGGGGGTTTCGCAAATCCCGTATCCGGCGCAGCTAGTCTTGTATAGCTGCTCAGACGAATTTGTCTGGACTTGGGCGCTCAAATTGCAGCACCGCCTTGTCACTGCGCCTTGAACAACACCGCAATAAAAAACAGGTGGCACTGAAGTTTCACGGCGAGGAAGAACAAAAATGAGATTTCAAACAACTTTATTTCGCGTAGCCGAAGTGGCCGATCAGCTGTGGTTAAACGGCGTTGAAGTGAACGGTAAACATTTCAACGCCACGCTCCAACAGCTGACATTGGAGACGAAAATTGATTATGTGGTTCTCGAGAACCAGCGAGTAGAAATAGAGTTTGGTGCCTTTAAGGCATTAACTCTTCAGGGGACTAGCCGCAATTTCCAAGCGCAGATGACACGCCATATTGCAAAGAAGGACCTCCCATGACTCTGTTGGAGATTCTGAGCAACGGGCTCGACATATGGCCTTACGGTGAGCTGACCTATGCTGCGCAAGATTTTGACGGAGAGGTCTGGTTCTTCGAAATGATGCCTATCGCCACAGATGACGGTCTCGATTGGAAGGCCCCAGGGTTAAGGGTTTCCTCTTCCCCTTACTACGACCATGAAGGACTCAACGCCAGTGACTACCCTACCGCCATCGTCACAATGAAACAATGGATAAAGGAGCGCTACAAAATGAAAGAAGGACTCCCACCAGCAACTACTACCCTGAACAAAGATGAGCAGGACCTAGGAACTCAACCGAAGCCGCTGGCACTCAATATACCCCAACACAGCCTAACAGCTCGCGACTATCTTTCTACGGTACATCGAGATTGGACTAATAACTACACGGCTTTGGATACGTACGCCGAGTGCAATAGCATTGACCTTGTTGAAGCGATGGCACTGATCGCCTTGGCCAGTGCCGTGGCTAAACGCGAATCACCAGAAGAGGAGGCATAAATATCACCATGATGCAGCCTGCAATAGCGCAAATCGATGTAGGGCTGATAACACCTTCATGAATCCGAAGCTTCGGGCTGAGCATGGGTTCTCGGGGTAAGCCTCCCGAATAGCCCACGTGGAGTAATGGAGTTTTATCAGCTGTTCTAGGGGCATTATCCAGGCATCACTTTATCACGACTGGAATTAGTACGAATGGAGTCACCTTTCCTTTCTCCGGCTGGCAGTAAGCCATCCACTGGCGTCTGCTGGCTAATCGACCATAGCTCATCAGGGATGAAACGATGAAGAATTCTATTGTTGCATTAATAACAGCAGCCGGTTTGTTGGTTTCTAGCGTATCTGCTGCCGGCACACCCGAATGGGTTTCCGACTGGGGTATGGGCGTTACCGAATATTCCGTAAACGATGGCCACGGCAATGAAATGTATATTGCTTGCTCCGAATCAGAGGGCGAGTACGTCAGGGCCTACGCCACCATCAATGGCAAAAGCTATAACGCTGAAGAAGAACCCGGTTTCGACGTGATCGTAGACGGGGAAAGCCATGACAACCTCTTCAGCACCCACTGTCGGATCTGCTCAGAGAGTTCGAGTATTTTTGGAACGCGCTTACCCAGGCATGTAATGACCCAGCGGAATTTGCACACTCAGGCCGCTAATTGTTGATAAACCTTGCTGGGTGTTTTCATCCCCAGCGCTTGGTGCGGGCGTTGCTCGTTGTAGTACTTGAACCACGCCCGCAGCGTTTGCCTGGCTTCAT